>Ga0075369_10000001_pt1 | contig 299616 bp, 335 predicted proteins | sample EndMethybrTD3034_FD_71400 | JGI IMG/M metagenome (GOLD analysis project Ga0075369, IMG submission 71400) | Populus endosphere microbial communities from Tennessee, USA - Endosphere MetaG P. TD hybrid TD303-4 | ecosystem: Host-associated > Plants > Roots > Endosphere | place: USA: Tennessee...
CTGCTAGTAGTATATATCCCCGCCCGGCGTGCAGCCCGCATCAACCCCATCGACGCCCTCCGGCGCGAATAGGCAAGCACAATACAATAACAGCCAACGGCATGCCGTTGGCTGTTATTGCGAGAACAGATCTATGCGTAGTATTACAGCAGACTATTTATCTTCTCAACAAGCTCGGTCATAGACAAGTTGCTCTTAGTGATAAATGCCGCCGCGCCCAGCTCTTCGGCACGTTCTACTTCATCCTTTTGCCCTAGATTAGTGGCAATAATGACAGGGATGTTTTTGTAGGCATCCATTTGCTTTATCTCGGTGAGCGTCGCAAAGCCATCCTTACGGGGCATTACGACATCCAAGATAATAATGTCAGGCGTAAACGCTGGCAGTTTCTCGAGAGCTTCCTCTCCGTCGGTAGCAATCTCTACAGTAAAACCGGATTTTGTAAGCTTGGCACGGTATGCGCTTACCAGGAAATTATCATCCTCTACAACTAGTACTTTAGCCCCCATATAGGTCTCCTTATTCAATGCGTATGTATATAATGTACCACACACTGCGTTACCAGCCGCGCGGCCACCACACACGCCCCAGCACAGCATCCTGGTTAAGCCAGCCGAATGTACGGCTGTCAGTGCTGGCCGCCGGGTTGTCCCCCAGTAGATATACGCGCGCACCCTCCACGGCATGTACGCGCTTTATTTTCTCCCTGCCTTCATGCCATACGATAACGATTGTGCCCGGCACAATACGTATCGGGCTTTTCAAAGCTACCACAATTGTGCCCGCGGGCAATGTAGGCAGCATACTATCGCCGACCACCCGCCGCACCAGTATCATACTAGGCCTTTTTTGTTGCCTGGAAGATCTCAGCGATTTCGGCGATCATACCCAGCAATTTTTGGCCTTCAGATGGGTCAGTGGTCTTTTTACAGGCGCCTGCTTGCTTTGTCGCCTTCCAGAACTTGTCGTGCAGATCCGGGAATTTCTCAAGGTGCTCGGGCTTAAAGTAATCAGTCCACAGTACCCAGAGGTGCTCTTTTACCAGTTCGGCACGCTGTTCCTTGATGAATACCGCGCGCCACTTGTCCTCTTTGTGGTCTAGGCTGCTGTATTTCTGCATGATCTGGTAGACGCTTTCGGCTTCAATACGTGCTTGCGCCGGGTCGTATACACCACACGGCAGGTCGCAGTGGGCATATACCGGCTTGATGAATGATACCTTCATATTAGCTCCCTCTTGTTATATACGTATTATACCGGATACTACAAGCCGGCCTTATGGCCGTTTTCCTTGCGCCACTTGCTGATTTCTGCATGGTGGCCACTCAGGAGCACGTCGGGGACTCCCACACCCTCGAACACTTCAGGGCGGGTATACTGGGGAAATTCGATAGATTCGTCGTCGTCTTGGAACGATTCGATGTCCACGCTGGCTTCGCCGCCTAATACACCGGGCAGCAGCCGTACTACGCTGTCGGCCATTATCATAGACGGCAATTCACCACCGGTGAGAACGTAATTGCCGATGCAGTATTGGCGGTCGACCCACTTAGTAACGCGTTCGTCGTAGCCTTCGTAGCGGGGGCAGACGAATATCAGGCCATGTTCACTGGCGGCAAGCTCTTTGGCATCTGACTGTTTATAGACGGCGCCGCGCGGGGTCGGTAGTAGCACGAGTGCGCTGGGGTCGTTTTGTTTGGCGAGCTGGATGGCGGCCACGAGCGGTTCGGGCTTCAATAGCATACCGTCGCCGCCGCCATAAGGCGTGTCGTCTACCTGCTGGCGCGGGCCAAGGCCAAAGTCGCGCAGGTTAATGTAGCTAAACTCAACAATGCCACGGTCTTGGGCCTTCCACAACATACTGGCGTTCAGGACGCCAGGGAACATTTCAGGGAATAAGGTTATAATTTGGATTTTCTTCATTACGTTCATTATAGCCTACACCGGCACAGCCAGCTGGCGGCAACCGCCCCAACCGACAGTCAGAAAGCTTTTTGTAATTAATATTATACCACAACATGTCAATTCTTACGAACAGCAACGAGCACAAAAACACCGGCTTTAACACCGGTGTTTTTGTCACATATAGGGCTCCCAAATCACTACTCCCGTAGTGGTTTGGCTCGCATGAGCTCTTACGTTTTTGTTTTTGGAAATAACAGTCGTTATCGACTTACGCTTAACTATACATCAAGGTCGTCGAGTTCTTCAAGCTCTTTGCGTGTTTTACTTACAACACTGCTTGTCGAATCGCCGCTTGGCGTACTGTAGCCGGCGTCATCGTCGGCGTCACTGGCGTCATCGTTCCTGCTGGAACTGCTGCTACCGCCCATACCCGGCTCACCGTTGTCTACGATCTTGAGGTTGTAGCGGGCGTCATTCTTGGTACCAAGGGCACGCAGTAGGGTACGTAAGCTTTGTGCGGTCGCACCCCGCTTGCCGATCACACGGCCAAGATCTTCTGGATCTACGGTCAGTTCAAGCAATACTCCCTTTTCGTCTATGCGGCGCTCAATGCTTACCGCTTCAGGTTTGCTAACCAGTGATTTTACAATAAATTCTACAAATTGTTGGTCAATGCTGCTCATTACAGGAGGTCTCCTTCGTTTTCTGGTCATCTTATTATAACAATGAAAAAGGAACCTTACCATGTTAAGGTTCCTAATTGCACAAAGTCTGTAAGATTACTTACCAGTAGCCGCCTAGGCCTCTGTTGGGGCTTCAGCTGCAGTTTCTTCGGCAGCCTCTTCTTTTGGCTGGTTACGGCGAAGTTTTTCAGGGTTGCGGAGCTTGCCGGCCTTACCTGAAGCCAAGCTGACCCACTTAGGAAGCTCAACACCTTCCTTCTGCAGCAGTGACGCTGCGCGGTCGGATGGTTGTGCGCCATTCTTCAGGAAAGTAGCTGCTTTTTCTTTATCGATAGTAGCCGTCTTGGCGTGCGGGTCATAGCTGCCGAGGAGGGCAACAACCTTGCCACTAGTCGGGGTCCTATGAGCGTCCTGCACTACCAGGCGGAACATTGCGTGACCTTTACGACCAGTGCGTTGCATGCGGATAGCTAACATAATACTTGACTCAATTCTCTCTTTCTTAAAAGGGTTAGATTACTACGACAATCTAGAGGTCTATTTTACAGATAAGCGCCTCTGTTGTCAAACAGTTTTGCGTTTAGGGACACCTGCTCTACTACTGGGCGCGGGTATGGCAGCGGGCTTTCTACCTCTAATGACGGCACTGGCGCCGTATAGTCGGATACTGCCAAATGTTTAGTAAAGCAATTGCGCTGGTCCGGGTGCGGTCCATACAGATGTTTTATGTAAAATGGCCGGGAGGTCTGCAACGGTCGCACATCCAGCGCAGGTGCCCCGGCCACTGCCGCTTCGCGCTCCATGCAGCGCAGCAAATACCCACCGACACCCTGTCGCTGGAATTTTTTACTGACGACTATATGTTTCAGCTCGTAGGCCCCCCTGTCATATATGCCAATCTTACTTTTTGAGCTCAAACGGGCGAACGCTACCAGTATGCCGCCGGCCATAAGACAATACTGCGAGACAGTATCTTCAGGCTGCGTTACCCAGCCTATTTCAGGGTCAGTCGCTTCGCCATTACCACCGAACATATCCCGCCGTATCATCAGCGCTGCAGGCATTACCCATTCGCCTTCGGGGTCTACTGGCATTTTCTGCAGTTCAAGACGCATCATAAACTATTGCTGCGCCAGCTGCGCCCGGTACTCACCAAGCAGTCTCGTGCCTTGCGATATCGTGCTGTGTATGCTATCTATATGCCCATCTGCTTCAGCGAGCATGTCGGATATTTCTGCGACGAAATCACTGTTGCTCCCATACAGTATAGTGCCTATATCAGAGCGGCTTTCATTGAGATATACCTGTGCCATCAATAAGTCGCCAAGTGCATGGGTAGCCACCGCAGCGCCTAAGCCGACCCGCTCTGCATAGCTGCCATTTGTACATATTTCCTGCGGCGTCCGAACATCAGGGATTTTAGGCGGAATAGGCTTTGTATTAGCCTCTATGCGGCGCTCAACATACTTCTCTTCACCATTATTAGACGGCGTATAGCCAGCCCCTATGTAAAAATCGTAGGCATCAGTAGTAGAACTAATATGCAACACCCCTCCGCCTGCCGCCGCTACCCGCCGTTCTGCCTGGCGCAGCATATACTGGCCAATGCCCTGACGCTGGTATTCCGGCTGCACAGCCAGGACTACAACCTCATATGCATTCCTTTTAGGCGGCCTACTGTGTGAATTGTCAACGGACATAACCGACAATACGCGCCGGTCGTCATCAATCAGTGCAAAAACCTGGAGCGCAGGGTCAGTTACATTCACCATATCAGTAAAATCTTCCAGAGCTAAGTGTCCGTCATTTTGTACTTGCCCATTCATCAGACTAAGCGCCTGGTAAATAATGGCAGGTTCGGTCTGCCCGGAAAATTCGTGAAATTCTAAAGCCATACGGATATACTGCCAGCTGACGGCAGAATGTCAATCCAAAACGTACCGGAAACCGCCGTACGTCTACTGTGTTGGCGCGGAAGCTTTGTAGCCAGCCAATGCCGTCTCGGCGGCCTTCTGCTGCCCAGACTGCTTGCTGGGGCCTACGCCGGTACCTTTAAGGTCGCCATTAACGAACACACCAACGGTAAAGATCTTTTCATGGTCAGGGCCTTCTTCGTTCAACACCTTATATACAGGCGTGGCGTTTTCCCTGCTTTGGGCCACTTCCTGGAGATGTGACTTTGGGTCCATCCATGAACCGGTCTTCAGGATTTCCTTGAAGGTAACCAGAATACTCTTTTCGATGTATGCCTTAGCGGCGTTGTAACCCTTGTCAAGGTACAGCGCGCCGACAACGGCCTCGTAGCTGTTGGCTAAGATCTGGGCGCGGGCGCGATCGGTGCCTTGCTTTTCGCCGCGGCTCAGGCGAAGTAATGGCTCGTAATTGAACCGTGCAGCTGCCGCACCAATGCTTTCGGTGCGCACTAGGCTGCTGCGCCAGTTAGTAAGAATACCTTCCGGGTCGCTGAAATTATTGTATAAGTATTCGGTAACTACCAGCTCCAGCACTGCGTCACCCAGGAACTCCAGGCGTTCGTTGTGTTCGTTTACGGTTTTCTTGTGTTCGTTCAAGTACGAACGGTGTGTAAACGCCGTTACTAACAGCTGGATGTTTTCAAATTCAACGCCCAATACTTTACGGGCAAAATCGATGTACGCGCTATAGTCCTGCATCTCGTATTTTCTTCATCCCTACCAATATTAATTTTCCAATGTCATCATAGGCAATTTTATCAATCGCCACGTTCGCCGGGAACCAGGTGATGTCGTTCAGCCAGTCCTCGGGGTTGAGGTCGTTGGTGTCACCCAATGCCTGCACGAGATAGATGTGCATAGTCATCAGCACCAGCGTCTGGCCGCGGCGGTAGCGGAAGCTCACCTTGCCTAGCCAGTTGAAGACTTTCATTTCCTTCAGGCCGGTCTCTTCCTGGATCTCGCGTTCGGCGGTTTGCTTCGGCTCTTCGTTTGGCTCTACATGGCCCTTCGGGATAGTCCACCGGTCCTTGGCGTCCTGGATAAGGAGGATTTCTAATTTTCCGGTATCTTTATCGCGGCGGAAGATAACACCCCCGGCAGTTGTTTCGTGTACCACCTCTTGGATGCTGGGCCGATGTCCGGGGATAAACCGGCGGATGTGCTGCATCGGCTTCGGGCGTTTCATGCCGCGTCCTTTGCAGGTTCGTCAGCCTTATCTGGATCATCGGCGGCTGCCTGCACGGGGGCAACGCTGCCGTCTGGTACGGCCGTAGTGGCCGACGCACCAGCCTGCTTGTCTTCGCCGGTCTGCTGGCGCAACACTGTACCCAATACGCCGTTTACGAACTTCGATGAGTTCTCACTGCCAAATGCCTTGGCTAGTTCGACGGCTTCGTTTATAACCACCTTTGGCGGGACACTGCTGCCATATTTCAATTCGTATAGGCCCATGCGTAATACTACACGGTCCATACGTGCGATCTGGTCGATCGGCCATTCAGGTGCAACTGGCTGCAGCTCTGCGTCCAATTCCGCCTCTTTGGCAGATACGCCAGCAACCAAGTCCTCAATAAACTTGGTGTCGTCAACGGTAGACTCATAACGCGCAATGTTGCGCTGGAGCACTCCGTTGAGATCAAAATCAGTGTCGCCCGAAACATGCCTAAAATCCTGTTCAAACAGGGTCTGTAGAGCAATGATACGGCCGAGGTGTCGATTGGATGCCATGCTGTTAAAGCTTCCTTATAAACCTAGTATACCGTGCTTGCAGAGATGCAAGCTAGGCTGCTTTTTCGGTTTTGCCCGTTTCGCGACGAGTAGTGAATGCCTTAACAGGTGACGTAGCGTTTACTTTGCGTGCCAGTTCTAGAACAAGGTGGCTACGGCGAGTGCCGGTGCGGCGTGCTGATGTGCGTTTTTTTGGTTTACCCATGGTAAATAAAACTCCTTAACGTTAACAGAATAATGCGTTGCGCTGTATTATAGCTGAATTTTACAGATATGGCAAGGTACCTATCTTCTTAAATGCAACTATATATTATCCGCTTCTGATGACTTTGTGGTAGATTACCTGCATGGGCACAGAAGACACCGTCACCACCCGTATACAAATATACGAGCAAGAGGTATAATCACAGTCCCCTGCCTACATTCATCGAAAACTTCATCCGAACAGGCAGCACAAATACCTAAATAAACCATTATGAGTGAAACTTCTGACAATTTTAGAGAACAAGTAGCCAACGCCAAAGTCCAGCTAGCCGAAGGCGATACGCTCATGGACAGCGCCGCTGCCCAAAACATATCCGTACAGTCGGTTGTAAATGGCCTGGCCCACAAAATCACGGGGGTCAGAGACACTATCACCTCCCTGACCCAGGGTGACACAGCCGCCATACCAGTCTTGCAAGCGACTGTCAGTAATGCTTACGAATGGTACGGCTTGGCTGGCAATACACTAGTCATGGGCTTGGAAGGGACAGGTAATTCACACGCGCACAACGCCGTAAATATGACCGGAGCCTTGTCGGCTTTAGTAGGCGGCCCGTTAAGCGAAATAAGCATCGCCACGCAAGTCCGCACCGCTGGCGAAGAATTGGAATTAGCCGCACACGCATTAGCCGATGCCTTATCCCGTATAGACAAAGCCATCTTTGCATTGTATAACTCTGAAAATACAGCCCAGATCGTCTCAAACCGTACCGGCGAAGGCATGAGCCAGATAATCGCCGAAGATCTCACAGCCTACCAGCAGGACATAGGATACACAGGTCCGTAACATAATGGGTCAGGTCAAGCGCGCACATTAGCGCGCAATTGTTTTCGCTCTAAAAACCGCTAAATAGCTCGGTGGTCAAAGCTGTTACAATGCATATAATGAGCATAGATCAAACACAGCAAGAGCTGGGGCGCATACAGCAAAAATACGAAGCTGATTTAGCATATGTAGGCAGGCTGGCCGAGATCGTAGTTGCAATGCAAATACGTGTCGACGCTACGGCCGTCCCAGGCCTTTGGGCCAGGTGTACTTGAGCATATAGCAGCCTACCGGGAACAGCTGGAGAGCCCAAGCGGGCCCACTAATCCATAGCCGGAGAGCTAGCTCGTGGCCGTATTAACCGACAACGACGAAGCTTACCAGCTTCTTCGGTACGTAAATTGTTTTCTTGATTTCTTTATCTGCAATAAACGCAGCGACTCTTTCATCTGCTTTTGCCATGTCAGTGATCTGTTCCTCAGTAGCGTCAACAGCAACATCCATCTGGGCACGGACCTTGCCATTTACCTGCACCACAATAACCATGGTGTCGCGCTGCAGATATTGCTTGTCATACTTCGGCCAGTCACTAGTGTGGATGGACTCATCATGGCCTAGTTGCATCCAAAGCTCTTCAGTAATATGCGGCGCAAATGGCGCTAGTAGCTGCAAGAACATTTCCATAGTAGTCCGCCAGGCAGCAGGCGCCTGGGCAAAAGTAATGTCTTTCTTTACTTTATAGAGATCATTGGTCGTTTCCATCAAGGCAGCAATAGCCGTGTTGAAGCCCATATTTGCCAGGTTATCACTGACGCGTTTAGTCGCCCGGTGGATAATGCGCTGCAGCTCAGTTACATCTGCTGTATCGTCGCCAACTGGCGTTGCGATAACTTCCTGGGTCAGGCCCCATACACGCTGCAGGAAGCGGTAGCTGCCGCCCATACCCTCTACACTCCAGGCGGCAGATTGGTTCCATGGCCCGATAAACAATTCCATGATACGGATAGAGTCGGCACCGTAGCCTTGGTCGATCAAGCCGTCGGGTTCGATGGTATTGCCCTTGGACTTACTCATCTTTTGGCCGTCAGGGGCTAGGATCATACCTTGGTTACGCAATGTCATAAACGGTTCATTAAAATCAATAATGCCTGCATCCTGCATGACTTTCGTCCACATACGGGCGTACAGCAGATGCATAACGGCGTGTTCGGCACCACCGATGTAATCGTCTACCGGCAGCCAGTGGGCAGCCTTGTCGGCATCGAATGGCTTTTCGTTGTTGTGCGGGTCAGCGAAGCGCAAGAAGTACCAGCTAGAGCAGGCAAAGCCATCCATGGTGTCGGTTTCGCGGGTAGCCGGACCGCCACAAGTAGGACAAGTAGTGTTGACCCATTCTTCTACGCGGGCCAGCGGGCTGCGGCCATCGCCGGATGGCTCAAAAGTGGTCAACTCGGGCAATACCACTGGCAGCTGGTCTTCCGGAACAGGCACAATGCCATCTTTTTCGCAGTGGACCATCGGGATTGGCGCGCCCCAGTAACGCTGACGGCTAATCAGCCAGTCACGGATGCGATAGTTAACCTTTTCTTCGGCTACGCCTTTATCTACAAGCTCAGCAATAATTTTGTCACGCGCCTCGTAGGTATGCATGCCTGTATATTTGTCAGAATTAACCAGGATACCCTCTTTGTCGATGTATGGCACTTCCAAGGCTTCAACTTCCGCCTTGAGTCCCTCGTTATTTTCGGGCACCACAGTCACTATCAGCGGGATGTCAAATTTCTTTGCAAACTCAAAATCGCGTTCGTCACATGCATCACCGAATACCGATCCAGTGCCATACTGGGCTAATACGAAATCAGCTGTCCATACAGGGATTTTCACGCCATTTGCCGGGTTAATGGCGTAGGCACCAGTAAACGCACCAGTCTTTTCGCGGTTAGTTTCTTGGCGTTCAATATCAGACTTATTACGGGTTTTTTGTTGGTAGTTTTCTACTTGCTGGCGGTGCGTTTCAGGCACAATCTTGTCTAGTAAAGGATTTTCTGGCGCGACCACAATAAAAGCAGCGCCATAGATAGTATCTGGACGAGTAGTAAAAACAGCAATTTTTTCTGCACTGTCTTCAACGGCAAACGTAATTTCAGCGCCGGTCGAACGGCCAATCCAGTTACGCTGCATAGCTTTGATGCTACTAGTCCATTCCACGCTGTCCAGGTCGGCCGCCAAGCGGTCGGCGTAGTCGGTAATCTTAAAGAACCACTGCGGCAACGCCTTCTTTTCTACTTCGCTACCACAGCGCCAGCAATGGCCGTTTTCCACTTGCTCATTAGCCAGTACCGTCTTGTCGACAGGGCACCACCATTGGTTGCTCTCTTTGCGATATGCCAGGCCTCGCTTGTACAGCAATAGGAAAAACCACTGTGTCCAGCGGTAGTAGCCGGGATCACTGCTATTAACTTCGCGGGACCAGTCATAGCCAAAGCCCATTTGTGTCAACTGTTTCTTAAAGCGAGTAGTGTTATCGGCAATCGCCTTCTGTGGGCTGATGCCGGTCTTAATAGCATAATTCTCGGCCGGTAGGCCAAACGCATCCCAGCCCATCGGATGTAATACGTTGTAGCCATTCATACGGTAATGACGGGCCAGTACATCACCAATGGTGTAATTACGTACATGGCCCACATGCATAGCCGCACCGCTGGGGTATGGGAAGTATTCCAGAATGTATTTTTTAGGTTTGTCAGACGTGTCCTGTGCTTCGTAAATCTTGCTTTCAGCCCACTGCTTCTGCAATCGTGGTTCTATCTCTTTGGGATTATATCGTTTCATACTAGAGGCTCCTTATCGCCCTGTTCAATGGAATTATATCGGAAAAATGAAAAATGCGCCCTATGGGGCGAGGAGGAGTTGACGGAGTACGTATGTACTGTTCATTGGCATCAGTATACCCCTGTTAGCCGCAATTCTCAAGTACTGCCGCCGCTAACGTCCGTAGTACCGCCCCGGCTGGCCGGGCGAAAGATTGAATAACTCGCTAAAAGTGACCAGTTTGTAGTCTTTCTGTAAGTCGGTCAGCAAGACATCCAGGCTGTCGGCAGTTGGCCGGTGGGTGTCGTGCATCACTACCACCCGGCCAGGTTTTACATTAGCTTTTACCAACGGCGGTATCTCTTCTGCCTTGGCGTGGTTCCAGTCCTGAGGGTCCACATTCCACAATGCGATACTCATGGAGGCCAATGATTCGACAGCGCCATTTGTATCGCCGTACGGCGGCCGCAGCAACGTAGGGGCGGGTACGCCTACGGCCACAATAGCGGCCTGAGTAGTGTCAATTTGGGCACGTATCTGGTCGGGGGTAAGCGTAGACAATCGCGGATGGTTCCAACTGTGGTTGCCTATTTCATGGCCCTGCTGGTACATGCGCCGTATCAGCTGCTCGTTCCCCTTCACGCGCGACCCCATTATAAAAAATGTCGCACGTACCTGGTGGCGGGCCAGTATATCCAGGATAATCGGGGTGGATTCGGCACTAGGGCCATCGTCAAACGTAAGCGCCAGGCACGCCTGTACGCCACAGTCGACGGGTGCATGCGCCTGCGGCGGCGCAAGTGCCATAGCGCCGGCCACATGCGGCCTAGTATCCCGAACTACAGTGTTTGCGACCGTCGTCAGCCCGTTACTATATATGCCATACGCCACTAACACTACCGCGGCCAAACCGGCCAGCAGTTGGGGGCGTACACGTAAATGCCGTAAGATGATAACCCTCCACATCTGTACCATCCAGTCTATCGTAAAAGGCAGCGGCGCGGAAGTTGTAGGCTATACTACGACTACTTAGAATTGCTTTAGGAAGTTAGTAGAGAATACTGTGCTGAGTGTTTGGAGCTCGTGGGCACGTTGTTCGGCCAGCTCTACCAACTGTATTACCAGCTCTACGTTACTAACGCCTTTTTTACGCCAGTTGTGGGCATATAGGCTGCCGGGCAGCGGGTTTACTTCGTTGAAGTACACTTCTTTTGTCTTGTTGTCGATTAGCATATCCACACGGGCAGTACCGCTACAGCCGAGCGCTTTATATACACTAAGGCCGATGTTTTCAGCCTTGCGGTACAACGTATCAGGGATATTGGCGGGGATGGTGCTGTAGCCTTGGGCGCCTTGCTTACTGTCCGTACCCTTGCCACCCATTTTCTTGCCGCCAGATTGGTTCATGTATTTAGTGTCGAAGTCGAAGAAATCTTCGGCCTGCACCATCGGCTGTTCCAGATATGCCGCTGTAAGGTCATGATTGCCCATTATTGGCAGCGTAACCTCTACAAGGTTCTGTACAGCCTCTTCTACGATAATGGCGTTGTCGTAGCGCGCAGCTACTTCCAGCCCATTGCGCAGCTCGGTGTCGTCTTTGGCGCGCGACATACCAATGCTGGAGCCTAGATGCGCTGGCTTAATAAACAGAGGGAATTTCAATTCTTTCTTGATGCACTGCAGGGTGTCTGCCGGGCTTTGCTCTAGGTCGCCACTGGTAAAGCTTAGGAACTTGCTAACCGGAATACCGTGGGCGCTGGCGATCTGCTTGCTGAGTACTTTATTCATAGCGAGGACGCTAGCCTCCAGGCCGCAGCCCACATACGCTACGCCAGCCATCTCCAGCATACCCATCAATGCGCCGTCTTCGCCGTAGGTACCGTGCATCGCTGGGAATACGACGTCTATTTTGCGATACTGTTTGCGACCGGCCAGGCCGCTGGAACGTGTCAGCGTCAGGCCGCCGTCAAACTGCACGCTGGCAGGATGAGTACGCGCCGTAAAACGCTCGATATCACCAGAGGTAAACAGCTTGATGTCTTTGAGTTTATCATCCCAAAACCAGGCACCGTTTTTAGCGATATATACCGCCTCTACACGGCACTTGCGACTTAGTTCCAGCGGGCGGATAATGCTGGCGATAGCCGTTACAATTGATACGTCATGTTCGGCCGACCGGCCTCCAAATATAACAGCGATTGTCTTCATACTTCCAGTATACGCCGCTGAAGCTGCAATTATGCACTACAATTACTTGCTACTATTACGAGTAATTATCCGGCCAATCATTCTGCATGACTACCAGATCGCCAGCGGCTACAAACAGGTCCAGGTGTGTATAGAAGTTTAACGGATCAGTTTCGATCAGCAGTTCGCCACTGAAGCCCGCTTCATGCAGGCCTTCCTGGATATACGGCGTTACTGAGTGCTGCATCAGTACCACCATATCAGGCTTGGCGGCCGCTATGATGCGGCCCATTTCACGGTGTACAGGCTGGGTCTCTTTGCCCTGGTCTACTAGGCCGGGGGTTACGTATATTTTGCGCTTGGCGGGGAGGTCGTGCAGCAGGGCGCAGCCAGCGCGGATGCCTTCGATATTGCCATTATAGGTATCGTCCACAATCCAGGCATCACCTAGGCGGTATGGCTGCATACGATGCTCGAATGGCTGTGTCTTGGCGATACCGGCCTCGATCTGTACAGGTGTCAAGCTCAGCTCGTATGCCAGCGCTGCCGCCAGCGACAATGGCCCCACCTGGTGCCTGCCTAGTAAACCGCTATACAGCTGCAGCTTACGGCTGCCCTTGCGCAAAGTAAAACGCGTACCGTCCAGATTTACGGTAATGCCGCTCACTTTCCAGCCCAGTACACCTTTATCGGTGTACACTTGCTGGCCTTCCTGTACATATGGCAAGGCGTCGGCGGAGTTGCCGTTTACGTATACCTGGCTAGCGTCCACTACATTGCCTACCGAGAATATATCCTTGGCCGCTGCGTCCAGCGACGGGTACCGGTCGAGGTGCGCAGGCGCAATGCCGGTAATAATAGCGTGTGTCGGGCGGGTAATGTCCGCAAAACGAGCCACATCGCCGGGTTCACCCTCGCCGTATTCGATAATCAAGATGTCTTCGTCGCCCTGGAGCTTACGCACAAAATAGGCGTGCGATATTGATACGTTTTTGTTGGCCGGCGTGGCTGCCACTTTCTTTCCTTCCGACAGTACGGTCAGCAGCAATTCTTTCATACTGGTCTTGCCGTAACTGCCAGCGACGGCAATCTTTACGCCGTTAAAATCGGCAAAGTGCCTGCGTGAGGCGCGCACTAACCGGCCTTGTTTCGGTTTTACGATCAGCAGCCGCCCCAGCTCCAGTGGCACAACTGCCAAATGCGCCCATACGATCGGATAGGCCAGGAGTATTGCCAGGCCAAACGCCAGGCCACCTTCCATATGGCCGGTATACCACAGGCCGATACAGGCCAAGCCCGCCAATACCTGTACCAGCATACCCAGGCGTAATGCAGTCAGTAACAGGCGCGCAGCCTTAGTGCGGTCGAGCGTGCGGCGGTACATCACCCGTTCAAAATGCGTCGTCTGCCAAAACCACTTCAGGTACGCGCCAGCGTGGTATTCGGTGTTTTGCAGCATATATACCAGTACTGTCGGATACCGCAGGGAAAAAATACTTATTAAAGCACGGATCATCGCATAAACTCCTTGATTGCCTTCAGGACAGTATCTGGCCGTTCCAGATGCACGAAATGCCCGGTGCCCGGCAATACTTCCAGCGTCGAGTCCGCCAGCAGCTCGTGGTATGTACGGCCATACCATAACGGCGTGGCGTCGTCGTTTTCGCCGTAAATCAACAACACTGGTATAGCAATGTTGTTGATATCCTGGCGTACATCGTCGGTTACTACCCGTTTGAATGTCTCCTGCAAATGCTCGGCCACCAGCATATCCGACCCTACTGTCTTATATACTTTTTTCTGTATCTTTTTCTTTACATCCTTAGGCAGCGGCATGGTTATTGCCTTGCCTACTTTGGTGATGTAGCGCAGTGCCTTTGTGCGGCCTTTATATTCTCCACGGATGCCAGCGCTAGCCAAAAGCACTAGCTTATCTGCCTGCAATATCCCCTGGGCGATACCACGGATAGCAATCGATCCGCCATTAGAGTGGCCAGCAATCATGGCGACCGGACCGGCATCAATCTTGTTTAAAAAATGCTGCACAAACGTAGCGTACCCGGTAAGTCCCCATGGCTCTGGAGGCGGCTGCGTGCCGCCAAAACCAGGCAGGTCTATAGCTATAACGCGGCATGTCTTAGCAAGTGCCTGACGCAGCCGAACCATGCCTGCCACCGAGTCACCCCAGCCGTGCAATAACACAATAGTGCTGCCCGTACCTTCTTGTTCGTAGTGCGTAAGGAGTGAATCTACTACAACTTGCATGCTGGCACTTATTATACGCTAAAAGCGGCCGTATCTCCTACGGCCGCTTACGCTTCTACGGATACAGAAATTACTTACAGCGAAATGCCGCTGCCTTCAAGGCCTTGTATCAGCTGGGTCTCATCGGCACTGGCAGAGTTTGTGCCAAATAAGCTACCGAGGAGTTCCATCAAGGACTTGGCGTCAGCTGGCTTCGTCACATTAACTGGAGTGTTGTAATCAGTCACTGTGGCGGTTACTGTCAGTGTAGCGTCCTTGTCTTCGTAGGTAAACTTAATCTGGTTGATGAACTTCTGATCTTTGCTGATCCATACTTCTACAGGGTATTTACTGAAGTCAACATCCTTAATACTGTCGTTAAGGCTGTCCAAATCATCCTGTGTAACAGTGACGGCTCCAATCTTGGCGTCTTTGACCGCCTTCACGAAATCTTTCAGCTGTTGCTTTTCTATAGCAACCTTATAGTGGTAGCTGTTCTTGCCGCCAATCTTCTCGTCCTTCATTGTTTCCTTGATTGTCAGGAACTCGTGGTCCAGGTAGGCTTGCTTCAGCTTTTCGCGGTCTGCATCAGACAGTTTCATAGTGGCGGATTGGCCGGTCAAGTTGGAGATCATACTTTCGGTAATCTCGATCCACTGGTTGTTCAGGCTGGAAATTATGGGGGCATACGCAGAGACTGTGCTCTCACCGCCGGCAGCTAGTAGTTCAGGCAGGCCTTCCAGGCCACCTACTTTGACATAAAAGTCTTTGCCGTCTACGCTGCGGATTTCCAGGTTCGCCTTTGTTACGGCAACGTCGACGTTCATATTGAACTGTAAAGCGCCCTCGTTGTTTGCGGCGGCTGTAAAGTCAGCGGCATACGACTGTTTGTCGGCTTTGTTAGTAACTTTGCCTTCGCCCTTAATGTGCTCGCTCTTGATCTTGTCAGAGAATGAGTTAGCAAGCGCGGCCTTCAGTACATTTTCAGGTTTGTTCGGTACGATTACACTGTAATATGCAGCTGCGGCGCCGCCGCAAAGTATTAATAAAACTAGTACAATAGCCAAGCCGACCAATAAGCCCTTTTTCTTGGGCTTTGGCGCTGAAGAATTAGCCGGCATAGATGGCGTACCCGCACCAGCTACAGGCCATGAAGGGTTTGCAGGGGCTGGTGCTGCCGCCGGCATTGGCGCTGCTGGCTGGCTAGCAGGGGCCGGGGAGCTTGCTGCATCAGAAGAAATCACGGTAGCAGCCGGTGCGTCTGGCTTGGCGGTAGTTTCAGCCGGAGTAACACCGGTTACATTGTGTTGTGAAGCAGGCTGTTCGCTATTCACGGGAGCCGGCGATGGTTTCTGTGGGTCCATTATTATTTTTCCGTCTTATATTAATATGCACGTACTAAAGCTACCTTAAGCGTATACACCCACTGATGGTTTTGCAAGGCAACGCCCTGCGTGTTGGCTACTGCTGGGCAGCCTGGATGCGCTTCTGCAATTCTTCAGTACTTACAGGCTGTTTAGGCGCGTAGAAGGTTACCGGAATGTCGTATGAGCCGTACGTCTGGTGGATATCAGCGCCGACTGCGTCAGCTTTCAGCAGCTGCTTGGAGTGGACGTCTACCGTCAGCAGTAATTCAAATGAATCTTTGCCTTCAAATGTCTTCGTGTCGAGCGCGTCAAGTTCGTGTAAGCCGAGGTTCTTGGCAAGCGCCTTCATCATATTGGCATATACCACTGGCTCAACTGATACGTTGTAGACATACACGCTGCGGCCGTTCTGTTTCTCTTTTTTAGCAGAGGCAAATGATGTCTTGTAGACACCCTGCTCCTTGATCTGGTTTAGCAACTTGGCGCGCGCCTGTTCGTTGAGGTAGGCAATCGGGACTGCTACGCCGCCTAATGGCATGTCAGTGCCTAATAGCTCCTGAGACAGCTGTTGCTGGCCGCTCGTGCCTTTAGACCACACATTATTGACCTTGCTGAAGTCAAATGGCTTACCAGCCTGGTTTTTCTGGTCGGTTGCAACGTTATACTTCACATAAAGGGCGTCGGGCATGGCAATGCTCTCCGAACGGACGGAAGTGCCTGGCTGCACAGAACTAACCACTGCGTGGGCAATATTCTGGCCGCCTAATGAGAACTGCGTAGTCTGCTGGTTGCCGTTAGTGCTGTCGCCCGTACTAGAGTGGACAGTAACTGACGATGTCGACAGGCTTTGGTCGATCATTGCCCAAAACACGGTTTCCGGCTTGCTGTTGAAATTGTTCCAGGAGAGTATACCGGCGGTCGCCAGCATAGCTACACCCACGATATAGAGTAAAAATATAGGTTTGCGCTTTAAAAAAGTAATAGACATGAAGGTATTGTAACACCTACCGCGTCTGACGCCGTAACGTTACCGATGCAAGTACGACCGATAACAGGGCAAAACCTAGTACGACCCCTAGGTCACGGACGGTCTGGCCAGATAATTCTATCTCTGTTGATACCTTCTGCATAGCTTGGACGGCATACGTAAGCGGCAGCACATTGGCTATGTAGTGCAACGCTGTTGGCAGCTGTGCCAGCGGCACTACCAGCCCGCATAATAGTGTCTGCGGCAGTACAAATGCAGGCATAAACTGCACCGCCTGAAACTCAGTACGGGCAAATGCGCTCGCCAGCAGCCCCAGGCCGACGCCTAGCAAGGCATCTGCGAGGGCAATAATTATCAGGAGAATTGGCGAGCCGGCAATACTCAGGCCAAACAAATAGATAGAAGCCGTACTAGCCAGCAAAGCCTGTACGATGGCCATGAGACCAAAACTTATCGCATAGCCTGCCAATATGTCCAGACGGCCCACCGGCATAGCAAGCAGCCGTTCCAGCGTACCTGAAGACCGTTCGCGCAGCATAGTAATAGATGTGATCAGGAACATTATTACAAACGGGAAAAGCGCCAGCAGCGGCGGAGCCAACCTATTAAAAGCCAGCGGGCTGGCCTCGAAAATCCACGCCAGCAGCCCCATCAGCAGTACAGGCACGACAAATATAAGCGCCACCGTACGGCGGTCGTGTTTCAGCTGGGCGATAACCCGCGTGCTTGTTGCCAGGGTGCGGCGAATACTCATTGCTTGCTACCTCCCGCCAGGTTCAAAAATGCGTCGCCTACCGAACGGGTATGTGTAGCCTGCAACAACGACTGCCTTGTACCGTTGTGCAGCATACCACCGTCACGTAACAGTAGTAAATCGGTACATTGCTCAGCTTCGTCCATAACGTGGCTGGATATCACCAGGCTCCGGCCGCTGGCCGCCATTGACGCGAACAGCTTCCATAATGATTGGCGCAGCACCGGATCCAGCCCCACGGTCGGTTCGTCCAGCACTAGCAACTGTGGCGCACCCAATAATGCCACTGCCAGGCTCACCCGCGTCCGCTGGCCGCCAGACATCGAACCCACCAGACGGCCAGCATGCCCGGTCATATCCACTTCCTGTAAAACACGCGATACTTCATCCTTGCCCCGTCCCGCCATTGCCGCAAAATACACCAAATTTTGCTGTGCCGTAAGGTCGTCGTACACAGCAGGCGCCTGTGTTACATAGCCAATCTGCGGTCGCAACTCCGGGCTGCCCGCGGACTTGCCCAGCACTTGTAACTCACCGCCCGTAATACGCTGGACGCCTACAATTGTCCGCATAAGCGTCGTCTTGCCCGAGCCGCTCGGCCCGATAAGTCCGGTTATCCTGCCAGCGCCGATAGAAAAAGACAGGTCGTGCAGCACCGTTACCCCATCGCGGACAATGCGCAGCTTGGTGGCAGAAATTACAGCATTATGCATATGCCTTTATTATGAGTGCTTCGCCCTCAGGGTCAATAGCAGTAACAAGCCAAAGCAGTAAAAGATGCCACAGGGCCTTGGTCGGATATTTCATAGCATGTCCGCACCAGACGGCGTAGGGTGATAAGTACCATTAACGGTAAAGGAGGGCTAAGTTATGGCAGACAACACGAGCAACCGCGGTTTCGCAGCAATGGACAGTGACAAACAGCGGGAAATCGCCAGTATGGGCGGCAGCGCCAGTGGTGGCAATTTTAAGAATGACCGCGAAAAGGCCAGCGAAGCCGGTAAAAAAAGTGGCGGTAACTTTAAAAACGACCGTGACAAAGCCAGCGAAGCCGGTAAAAAGGGTGGCAGCCGCTAAAGCCGGCCGGCTGCAATTCATGATCCAATCTAATCTATATACCCCCATCCAGCACTAAAAGGGCGCCTCCCACGGGCGCCCTTTTTTCGTATAAGCAAGAAATGCTAGCCTTCGCCGTTTGCTTTCGCGTCTATCTCCTCGGAAGTCGGATGCTGCTGTCCTACATGTATAATGCGCCAATTACTGGGCTTTACACGCATGTCTTTGCCGTAGCCTACGCCCATGCCTTCGATAGCCTTGCCGTCTTCGCTGACGATCATCTGGGCTGCCCCGTAGTATAGGCCTTCTTTAGTAGAGCTGAGTGGGGAATTTTGGCTCTGGTAGCTACCAGTGGCTATCCGGCCATCCAGCGTAAACCGGGCCATCATATATGAGCCCTTAGTATTTGGGATGCTTTCTACAATGAGCTGGTTGCCCATGCGTTGCATCGTAACGTAATGGTCAGTTTGCAGTACGTCACCAGTGAGTCCGCTGGTAAAGTCGTAAGTACTGAGCCATACACCTGAAAAGTCATAATCATCTTGCGTCATATCGCTTTCGGCCTCCTTAGTACCCCTTATTATATCAGGCCTTTGCAGGACATGCGCATCTGAAGCGTGTCAGCCTATCGGATTAAGGCAGCGTACACTATAATCTCAGTATGCACGGCGCCGCCTTTAACCCTGATAGCCCCCAGAATTTTATCGTTTCCAACCCCGTTAAGACTGCCGAAAAATTACGCCGGTTTGCTGCGGCCGGCCCAGAATACGCATATTTCCTATTCGACTTCGACCGCACACTCACCACCAGCAAGCACACTGGCAACAACACTACCACCTGGCAGATACTCCACGGCTTGTTGTCCGAAGAAGGCCAAAAAATGAGCGATGCCATCCGTGATAAGTACCTGGCCCTCGAAGAGGCAGGCCTACTGACGATCGCCCAGTCACACACATTTTCTACTACACTCTTAAAACTACACGCCCGCCACGGCACCAACCGCCAGGATATCGAACGCGCCGCCTCGCAAATCCTGCTGCGCGATGGCACGCACGAGCTGTTCTCCGTCTGTGAAGCCGCACATATCCCTACCGTTATATTGTCCGCAGGTATCCGCGACATCATCAAACTTATCACCCGCCAGAACGACATATACCCCACAATGACCGTCTCCATAAGCCTAAAATTCGCCGATGACGGCCGCATCATAGGCTGGGACAAAGACAGCATGGTACTCACTAACACTAAAAACGAAAGCGTCAAACAATGGGTGTCACACATCGCTTCCGCACGCCCGTTTACGGTGCTTGTGGGCGATACGCTCGAAGACGCCCGCATGGTAGAAGGCGATGATAATGTATTGCGCATCCGTGTCTGCGATCTAAAGGCTACTAAGAGCCTGGACGAAACATACTGCTCACGTAGTTTTGACGCCGGCTACGACATGATCGTCGAAGAGGATTTAGCGCCCATTACACGGCTGGTAGAATGGCTGGTAAGCAAAGACAGCACGTAAATAAGAAAAGAGTACCTTAGGCAATTAACCGTTCGGGACTCTCTTCGTCTTAATGCTTAAATTGTAGCACATTTGTCGAATCGCCAATTAAACAACATGCCGACAAAATCTGGCTGTAAGGCCGCGCCCTGGACCAAACAAAAAACCGGACATTACATCCGGTTCTTTGTTTGGTGGAGCTACAGGGACTCGAACCCTGGACCTCTTCCATGCCATGGAAGCGCTCTAGCCAACTGAGCTACAGCCCCTTAAAGTCACTACGTGACTTTAAGTAGTCACGAGCGAAGCGTCGCCGCCCAAGTAGTTCAGGCCGTATGTACCAGCTACTACCTAAATGTCCGACAAAAGCCATTTTAACAGATCAGGCGCGGCTTGAAAAGCAGATTAAAGTATCGTAAGGAGCCGGACTATGGCGTATCCTGACTCCCCGCCCCGCGCAACGCAGCCGTACCATATGCTACCAGCGGCACAGATCAGACAGTTTCATTACCGGTAATATCTGCTGCAATCGTCCGGGCTTCGCCAGCCAGCCGGGTGGCGTTTTCTGCATATTGTTGCGCATGGTCGCGCCAGTTATTGCGCATATCGGCCAGCTCGCCAAGCGACTTGAGCAGGGCTTCATAGTGCATACGGGCTTCGCCTAATTTTTCTTCCATGGCAGCCACGCCCGCTTGTAGTGCAGGTACGCTATTTTCACCCTCTAAAAGCGTTGCGCCGTCATGCAGCAATTGCCGGCCATCCTCACGCTCCGTACCCACTAGAGCCAACACCCATATACCAAGCACGTCCTCCATGACCACGTTAGACTCACCTAATGGCCCGGTAAGCTCAGTCAGCTGTGTGCCGATGTAGTTTAGTGTAGGTTCAAGGCCGGCTACCACACCCAGGGCGTAGCTCGTCTGCAACGTACCAGACAACCGGCATATTTCGGCGGGGTTAGTCTTGCCGATAGCATCCGCGCCCATGGTTAGAAATTCAGCCACTTGGCCTATATTTGAGTTCATAGGTGTATTTTAGAATATTCGCTTGCGCTTAGCTACCATATAGGTAACAAGCAACAGCACCAGGGTCACACCAACGAGGACACTGAATGTCCACGGTTCGTGCATTAATGGCAGTGCGATATTCATGCCATACATACTAAATACCACGTTGGGCAATGCCACGAATACGGTAGCCGCTGTCAGGATCTTCATGGTACGGTTCAGGTTGTTACTGCTGATACTGGTATACGCTTCACGGATGTGGATGATGGATTGCATATTGCTGTTGCAGGCTTCGATAGACTGCTCGTTATTCAGTAGTAAGTCCTCTACAATGTCCTGGTCTTCGGCAAATAGCGGCATGTAGCGCCCTAGTAACAGACGGCGAAGCGTAGCGTTAGTGGGCATCAATGAGCTCAAGAACTCATTCAGCTCGTCTTCTATCATTACAAAATCGATAAAATCCTGGTTGGTGATTTCGTGGCCGCGCAGCCGGGAACGGATCAGCTTAATCTGTTTGCTGGTTCGTGTAATAAATGTGTCATACTGGTCTACGATCTGTTGCAGGATCAGCAGGATCAGCTTGGCGCGCTGCGTAGTTGCAAAACTTATCTTGCCGCTAAGGAAAGAATCAAGCAGCGGCATGCGCACCTGTGAAACGGTGATGACTATATCATTACTAAAAATAAATAACAGCGGCGCCGTTACCAGCTCGCCGTCAACGCTTTTATAGGCAAAACGCACATATATATAGCTTTGGTCGCCTTCTTTTTCCAGGCGAGGCATTTCGTCTTCGTCTAATGCGTCCTGTAAATGCCCTTCGGAAAGATTAAATTTCTTTACCAGCAAATCCACTTCTTCTTGGCTGGGCGCTTCTGCGTATACCCAGGATCCGGGTTTGTAGCCGTCGAGCTCCTGCACGCGTTCGCTACGCAAGCTCTTGAAATAGTACTTGATCATATTTGTTAGCCCTCGTTAGGGTGGTTATTTATCATCATTGTACCCCACTTTTTCATTTTTCAAGCAATTGTACCCGCCAATAGTTAACATGTTACCCGTTGTGTACATACCCTCACATGCTTATACTAGGCGGCATGGCAAATGTAGAAAATATCAAACACACTGTTGACAGCTCACTGGAATTTGCGGCCCAGGGCATAACCGAGACCCGCCAGGTAGACGAAAAGCTCATGGCGTACGGACGCTTTCTATTAACTATACGGGACGCATGTGGAAAGTATGTTGCCGAACTGAAAGACTGGGAACAAGTAAAAAATGTATTACCTATTGGCTCGTTCGATGAAGCTGGTTCAGCCCTCGTCCCGCTAGCCACGGACAATCCGCTCGTAATTACTGCAGCACGGTCATTTGATACAGCATACCAACAGGTGAGCATTATGGACGACAAGCTATTTGGTGATACATTCAGCCATCTGGTAGAACTCTTATCCGAAGCGCAAGAAGTAGCAGAAGACCTGAGCGAGGCGAGCCTAGAAGGCAAGGAAAAGCTCGCGGATACCTCGAGTTCCAGCGTCATTGGCCAGGCCCAGGCCGGCATAGAAAGCCTGCTGGACTACCGCAACACCTTATAGCCAGCCGATACTGAGCCATGCCGATACTAACTTACAGACATACCGCGACTCGCTCTAGGATTTGCTAACTTTCCAGGAAGGCACGTAGCTTTTCGATAGCTTTAGCGCGCATAGAAAATGGCCGTTTTTCTTCGTCGGTCATTTCGCCATATGTCTTGGTGGACCCTTCGGGTATAAATACCGAATTCCACCCGAAATCGCTGCTGCCGCGCGGCTCAGGTGCAATGGTACCAGGCATAACGTTCTCAAAAAAGTGTATGGATACACCGTCGTACCAGGCATAGGTTATAGATGCGGCCGCCTTTTGGTGCGTCTGGGCGGCAGCTAGCCGGCATAAGCCCTCAGGTTTCAACTCCTGCAAAAACCATTTTATATATGTCCCGGGCAGTGCGCCCATGGCTGTGAATGTCAAAGACACATCTTCTACCAACACTGGCTGTCGCAGCTGGGTATATGCCTGGCGTACTTTGTGCTCAGTTACGGCACGCGAATCCAATGACTGTATTTCGTCAACGTCCAACTTTTTATGTTTTACCGGATGGCCGAGCCATACTGTCAGCTGGGCAACCTTATGTTCGTTACCGGATATGAATGTAAAATCTTTTATCATGCTATGCGCCCAGTATCTTTATGAGTTCGTCTTCTGAAATTTGCTTCGTACCAAGCTTTTCTGCCTTCGCCAGTTTTGATGCGCCGACGTTTTTGCCCACTACCAAGTAGCTCGTATCTTTGCCTACTGAACTTTGGAATGTGCCGCCCAATTCCCTGATCTTTTCAGCTGCGGCATCCCTGCCCATTTGTTCGAGGCCTCCAGTAATTACGAAACTTTTACCATGCAGTGGGCCGCGGGCACGCGACTCAAAATGCGGCCGTACACCAAGCTCATGGAACTTAGCTATCAGGTTTTCATTATCGGGGTCGGCAAACCAGGCCAATATAGATTCGGCTACGGTATCGCCAATCCCCTCTACTTGCAGCAATTCATCCAGTGTTGCAGCGGCTAGCGTATCCACCGAACCAAAGTGCTCGGCAAGGTCAATTGCAGTCTGCGAGCCCACATGCCGGATACCTAGGCCATATATAAAGCGCGCTAGCGGCGGCGTCTTAACGGCGGCAATTGCCGTAATAAGGTTTGTGGCAGAGACTTCGGCAAAACGGTCCAGCTCCAATACTTGTTCTTTTGTAAGTGCATATATAGCTGCCATGTCCGTTACCAGGCCTGCGTCCACCAGGGCGATAACGTTCTTTTCTCCAAGCGTATCGATATCCATAGCACTCTTACTAGCATAGTGGATAACAGCCCGCTTCAGCAGCAGGGCGCCGCTGGCATTTTTGACACGATATACTACTTCGCCTTCAGGACGTACGAATACAACCTCCGGATACTGGCGAGCCAGCTCCGCTTCCATATTGAATGGTTCAGTCTTTTTAGGGCGCAATTCAGTAAGCACTTTTTGCACCTGCGGGATAATGTCGCCAGCCTTAAATATAACAACTGTGTCACCCACACGGATGTCCTTGCGGGCAATTTCGTCGGCGTTATGCAGGCTGGCGTGCTGCACTGTCGTACCCGCTACCTGTACTGGATCAAATACCGCCACGGGTGTTGCCGCGCCGGTACGGCCAATGCTCAGCACGATGTCTTTTACGACCGTTGTCGCCTCTTCTGCGGCGTACTTGTACGCTACGGCACCACGCGGCGCTTTACCCACTACACCCAAGCTCGCCGCCAGGGCACGGTCGTTTATCTTGACGACTAACCCGTCGATATTGTAGGCCAGTTCAGGGCGCATTTTTTCCCAGCGCGCAGCAAACTGCATTACCGCTTTGATGTCGTCGAGTACTTCAGCCTGCCCGTTAGCCGCTAAGCCTAAAGCCCGGATAGCCTCGTAGGTATATTTGTTGGTCGGTAACTCGGCAGGGTCATCGCGCAACATCTCCCAGGCGCGGAAGCGCAGCGGACGCGCAGCGGCAAGCTTGGGGTCTAGCTGGCGGATACTGCCTGCGGCAAGGTTACGCGGGTTAGCGTATAGTGGCTGGCCATCCTTTTTGCGCTGGGCATTCAGCTTTTCGAAATCAGTCTTGTAGATAATAATTTCACCGCGTATTTCGGTACGGCCCTGTAGGAAATGGGCAAATTCCGGCCCAGCGTTACGCAAGTGGGTAGGCACGCTTTCCATAGTACGGACGTTTATAGTTACGTCCTCGCCCACAAAGCCATCGCCCCGGGTCACGGCGCGTACTAGCGCGCCGTCCTCGTACCATAACGCACAGGCCAATCCGTCCATCTTTACATCGGCAAATAGTTCAAAATTACCTTGGGGTGCCAATTTCTTGGCACGCGCCAGCCAGGCCTGTAGCTCTTCTGCGCTGAATACATCATTCAGGCTCAGCATGCGCTGAGTATGGGTCACTTGCGTAAAGCCCGGCAGTGCCTCGCCGGCCACACGTTGTGTCGGGCTGTCTGGCGTGATGAGTTCGGGATGCTCGGCCTCCAGCTGGGACAATTCGTGCTTCAGACTGTCGGCTGCCGCTTCGCTCATAGTCGACTCATCTAACACATGGTAGCGGTAGCGGTAGTCGTTGATGAGTTCACGCAATTTAGCCACGCGTTCAGCGGCAGTCTGTTTTATATCTTTCATAGTAATGCCTTATATAGTGCATACATATAGCCATGTATTATCACCAGGAGAGAGCTGGATAGTGCAAAAAATATCCATGGTGCAATGGCCGTAGCCACCATAATAAATGGCACGGTTATGACCGCCGTAATCACCAATAGTGCCAACGGCAGAAACAATACTTTACGTATAATCAGCCAACGGCGGTGTAATACGAGCTGTTTCGCAGACCGCAATGCGGCCATCGGCGTTATGTCCGGCAAACTCACAATATACAGTGCAAAAAACGACGCGCACACCATATACAACGACAGTACACCCAGCAACAGGAACAGCAGCAACCACAAGATATGTTCTATGGCTGTTACGGCGATAGCGTTGTTCATAACCAGCTGGTACAGCTCTGCGCCAGCGATTAACGGCAGCAGCTGCAGGCCAATCACTACTAGCACCAATACAAACTGCACCAGCGGGTACATACCCTGATAAAACCCGTCACGCAGCCTTACTGTATTACCTGCGTAAATCTGCCGCAGGGTCCATAGTATCGCCAGGCTGGTAATAACGCCTAGCACCACTTGATACACCCCTGCCGACGGCGTACTAGTCGTATTGCTAGAGGAACCCAGTAGATACACAAATAATGACAAACCTGTGGCCGCCTGGTTGAGCTGGCCATTAAATAAATTGCCAAATGACTGCTTTGCGTCACTCAGGTTAATAGCTGAGAAGCCGGATATAAAAGCCAACGTCAGCACACCGTAGATAACGGTAATCCCTGCAAATAGTTTCCAGTTGCGTTTGATGATACCGAATGTCGAACGCAGCAGCTGGTAGCCCGACGGCAATGTCTGGGTTATTTCACGCTTCACCTTTTTCTCTAGCCGGAATGACTTATACCCGCGCACCTTTACGCGGCGCTGGGCGTTTGCATTTGTAGCTGCGGGTCCGGGTGCCGGCGCAACCGCATCAGGCTTAGTAGCCTTTGTGGCAGCCGAGGCAGCAGGTTTCGGTTTTTTAATAGTACTAACAGAGGGTTTTTTAGCCATATGTCTAGTTTAGGCGTGTGTGCCCATATTGCGCAAGCGGGCAATCCTATCTTCGACGGGTGGATGCGTGCTAAATAGCTTGGCAATGTTGTTACCCTTCAACGGGTTTGCAAAAAACAAATGTGCCGTAGCAGTATTGGAGTGTTGGGTTGCAGAGCCATGGTCACGGATCTTCTCGAGGGCGCGGGCAAGTCCCTCGGGATAGCGGGTGGTCAGTGCGCCGGTACTGTCAGCCAAATATTCACGGCGACGGGAGACTGCCATCTGTACTAGTAAGGCCACAAACGGCGCCAGAATTGCCGCCACAATACCCAGCACGATAAATACCGGGTTCGGCTGGCGGTCGTCATCATTGCCGCTAAACCAGAACATATGGGTGATAAAGTCAGCAATTAGGCCAATAGCACTTACCAAGGCAAATACGATCATCATAACCCGGATGTCATAGTTTTGGACGTGCCCCATTTCGTGAGCCATGACCGCTTCCAGCTCATCGTCGTCCATCACCTCCAGCAACCCCCGGGTAGCACACACAACGGCGTGCTTCGGGTCGCGGCCGGTAGCAAAGGCATTCAAGCCAGAATCTTCCATGACATACACTTTAGGCATCGGCATGCCGGTGGTAATGCTAAGGTTCTCTACCGTACGGTACAGCCGAGGCTCTTCCTTTTTGGTAACTTCTTTAGCACCATTCAATGACGTAGCCAGCTTAGCGGCGGCAAAATACTGGATCAGCGCATACACGCCGCCGAATATCAGCGCCAGGTATAGAAAGTATGGGGAACCGTATATATTCCCCAGGATCCAGCCGAGTATGCCGATAATGATGCCGAAAAAGGCAACCACCAGCCAGGTCTTGCGCTTGTTACTGGCAATTTCGCTATACATATATATTTAAATTATCCCACTAAGGGCCTTCATTAAAACTGGACGTTAGCAGGTTTCTCGGCTTCAGCCTGGGCGGCTGCGTCAAGCTCAAAGAATTCTTTGTCTGTCTTAAAGCCTAGCATGTTTGCAAAAATATTAGTCGGGAACGTTTTACGCTTGGTGTTGTAGTCGCGCACCACACCGTTATAAAACCGGCGGGAAGCCATGATCTTGTCTTCGGTGTCGGTCAGTTCTGACTGCAAAGCCTGGAAGTTTTCGCTGGCGCGCAATTGCGGATATGCCTCAGCAACCGCAAACAGGCTCTTCAAGGTCTGCTCAAACTGGTTCTCTGCCTTGGCAGTGTCTTGAACCCCTTGGGCGTTTACGACGTTAGAACGGGCTTTAGTAACATCTTCGAACACGGTCTTTTCGTGGGCCGCATATCCCTTAACGGTGTTTACCAGGTTCGGTATGAGGTCTACGCGGCGTTTCAGTTGGACAGTAATGTCGCTCCATGCTTCTTCTGCTTGCTGGTTTAAACGTACCAGCCCGTTGTACATCGCAATCAATACGAGGGCGATTACTACGACGATTACACCAATAATTATCCAGGTCATCTAGGGCTCCTTATGTTGTCCTCTTAGTATACTAGGTTCACTACCTGTGAAAAAGCTGAAGACTTGTCAAATACGTATGACTTGGCAGCAATACCCCAGACCCATAAAATACATACCATGGCGGATATAGGTGAAATCAGCACAAAATTGCAGCAATTATACGATACCGATGCGGCGGACAGCCTGCAGCAGGAGATTAGTACGGCCGCCACCCATGCACTCCAGATACACCACCGCACGATGGAGCTTTTGGATGGCAGCGAAAACCCAGAAGCGACCGCCTTACTTGGAGAGATAGAAGCTATTACTAATAGCCTAGGTGAATTGGCAACCCGCATAACATACGCCCAGCAGTTACAGGAAAACCTGGTAGGCCGGTGGACAGGTAACGGCGGTACGGTGGCGCCAGCATCTGGCAGCGCAGCATCTCCTACACGCCAGGCAGCGGCCGTGGTGCAGCCCGACCCATCAAAAGAGTCCATCAGCACCCCATACCCGAATGTGCTCAAACCTGAAACTAACTACCGCAACCCTGTCATCCAAGCCCAGCTCGACCAGCCTCTCACCGAAGTATTCAGCCCGAGCGCGATTGGTGACGACGCGTCAAAGGCCATATTGCCATTTTTCCATAAGCATAGCCAGGTAACACTCCGGGACCTGATGACATCAGGTAGTAGCATATTAGGATATAGCTCGTTCGCCCAACGCTACCGGGTCGCACTTGGGCAACGGATACGTGAATTTTGCCCGGAAATACCCCTCGCTAAACACTTAAGCACCAATGACATTGCCCGCATCAGCCCTGAACTCAGCCAGGTACCCATACAGGCGGTCTTCAGCGGATACGTAAACGCTACGCGTAGACGGGTCAGTATCGCCGACCTCGTAGACCCTGAGACTGGAAAAGTGAACGGCTATGCCCGCACCATACTGCGCCTCAACCGCCCTGAAAATGCCCGTCTGATAGAAAAGATCGAAACATTCGTACGGGACCACAAATTGGCTGCCGAAGCCCACCAATGGGAATAAATCCCTTCAAAAATGTGAAAAAGTATATTTTGTCATGAAACATAACGGATATACAATAGAAGTATGGCGGATATCGGCGAAGTATCAGCGCAAGTAGAACAATCGCTCAACACTGAGCGCACCGTCTCTATCGCTCGTGCCTTGGCATATGCAGGCACGCAAATAACACAAATGAGTACAGAGTTAGCCGTGGCATTTGACGGGTCAGAAAACAGACATGCTGAGGAATTACAAGAATTGCTAGGCAAGCTTGCCGCGGGATTAGAGCAGGCCAATGACATAATCCCCAGGATCTCCCGGGCAAAGGACGACTTATTGGATGATTGGACGGGTAGCGGCCAGCATGCACAGCCCGCAAAAACAGCCAAAATTATTATCATACCGTCACGAAGGAAAACACCAACCGGGACAGAGCCGATGTTCGATACCGAGCGGAACTACTTCGACCTTGACACGCAACGACACCTGAATGCCACCCTCGACAGTGTCATCACCCCGGAAGCTGTTGGCAAAAATTCCGCACGGGCAATATTATTTGAATTAAAGCGGCATGGTCAGGCAACGGTGCGGGATGTGTTATCAAGCGGTTCCGATGCAATTGCCTCCGGCCTTAGCCCCGAACAGTTGCAGGATTTACAGTACGTATTAGAGCAGTACTGTCCGGGAATGCCACTACGCAAAATGCTCACCACTATTGAGGTTGCCCGCTTTAACCAGACCGTAGACCATCTTCCTATCCAGGCGGTGCTGCCGGACTATGTACATCCCGAAGGCGAGCGCGTAACAATCGGGCAAGTATATGACACACGGCTGCGTTTGCTAAAGAAAACGGCAAGGGGACGTTTCGCAGACAACCCATCCTATTACCAAGAGGAGTTTAGAATGTTCGTAGACGGCTTCAACCATTCCCGGCAGCGGCTGGAAAAACACAACCGCGGGGCGCGTCCGGCGTAGTGACATGCGCATCCCACAAGGTATACATTGCTTTTTTGTTAAGGCCTAGACACAAACGTATTGGCATGTGCTATACTTCCAGCGTCTACACTTACAACTAAGGTCTCTGTATAGAGTTTTATACCTGGAGACGGGCAGCCATTGTTACCAACGGGTATAAAAACCTTGTTGTAGGTGTAGACAGCCAAAGCAATGGCTGTCCTTTTTTATATAGCGGATTTGCCGTGCTTGGCTTGTATGTATTTTTAATATAAAGGCCTGCACCATGGTTACAGCACACACCGCACTACCCGCACGCACCCCATCAGCAACCCTAACTTGCGTTATATGCAATATGCCCACCGACGCAGCACATGCCACTGCCGGATCTGTCCGCACCGATGGCAGTCTGGCAGTCGCCTGTACCGCGCACTTACGTGAACGCCGCGTATGGTTCACCGCCTGGTGCACCTTTGAAACGACACAGCGACAACAGCAGGAATACGCCACCAGCACAGGCACCGGAGCACGCAGATGATCCTCCATGCCAATGGCGGGCGCTGGTATATAGATGCCCGCCTTACCGAAACCAGCGACCAAATGAGCTACGACCTCACCCAGCACCTGGTGCGCCGCACCAATGCCGGCACTGTATTTGTAGCTACCGACAATACAAAGGTCTTCCTGTCGGTCATCAAAAAACGCTGGGCAAAGCTCCTCTACGAAGTGGAGTGTATGCGCTCCAGTACCCTTGACCGCCAAAAACGCATCAGCCTGCAATATGAGGCCGACCACATGCGCCAATGCCGCTTCGCCACAAAGCCGCCAGACGGCAGTAATGATGCGGGGATATATTTCCTGACGCCACAGCAGCTCGACCGGCAACTGCCAGAGTACGCTACGCTCTATATCACCACGTTCATAGAGTCAGCCCTTCTAAGGACCATTACGCAGCCGCTTGCGGGCGGCGGCGTAATCGTTGTGTACGGGCCGTGGATGCCAGCATACGACGCATTACTGCAGCAGGCGTTTAGGATTGAAGAATAGCGGTATGCAGACACCGGTTTATTTGACCGGATTTAAACGGCTACCTTCCCAGCCGGACAAGTAGCGAAATGCGGCAGTCGGCGCATAGGCATTGCCGCTTTGCTGGTACCAAATATTGGTTTGCAGCTGGCCACCGTCATAATTGTAAAACGTGGCCACGTCCAGTTTACCATCACCATTGTAGTCGCTGACACCGGCGGGAAGGATACGGTTTGCGTCCCAGCCACTCCCTACCGGCACAGACCAAAGTACAATCGGGTTATCATATGTGCCATCGGTTTTGCCCTTCCATAGCCACAGGTTGACGCCGCCATTATCGTAGCGGTAAAAAGCCAGGGCATCACCGTAACCATTCCTATCGATGTCGCCTGCCCCGGCCGGTATCAGGCGGTCCACATCCCAGCCAGAACCAGGCACTGCACTCCAAGGCCGGGTCAACGTAAAACCGCCAGACCCATTGCCAGCCCACACATTCACATCCATCGCACCATTGTCATGGCGGTAGTACGATACAATGTCGGACTTGCCGTCGCCGTTCTGGTCGGTAACACCGCCACCCACTACACGGTAACCGTCCCAGCCATTACCCATCCACGCCTGCGTCTGGCCAGTCATCACCTGCTGGCCGCCCGCAACAGTATTGCCCCACCATACATCGAGAGCGACAACATTATTGTCGTACCGATACCAGGCAGCGATGTCATCTTTTCCATCATTATTAAAGTCACCCACGCCCGCCGGAAGGATACGGTTTGCGTCCCAGCCCGCACTACTACTCCATGGCGTTTCCCGGGTAGCATTGCCCATACCGTCGCCATACCATACATTGATGTCCATATAGCCGTTATCATGGCGATAAAATGTAGCTACATCTTCCTTTTTGTCACCATTAAAGTCGCCGACTCCAGCCTGGATGATACGCGAAGCCTCCCAACCTGCCGGGCCTTGCCATAGCCAGCCATTGGCCGTTGTAGTGCCATCGGCTTTGCCCTGCCATGTCCATTTCACCGGCTGATTAGGGTCCATTCTGTAGAACGCGGTCAGGTCGGCTCTGCCATCTTGATTAAAGTCAGCCTTAGGGCAACCGCTAGGAGTTTTAGCGTAAGTGGTCGGGCATTTGTCGTTCACATTTAAAATACCGTCACCATCGGTGTCTGGGTTCGGCGGCAGAGTACTATCTTCGCCTATCTTTAGTTTGAAATCGGCAGCATTCGTGCTGTTAACATCGATATAGTGGCTAGCCGTAACCCAACGGTCACTCCTAAAATTGCCGCTTTGCTGCTGATTATATTCGCTAACGCGCACCTGGCCTGAACGTGTACCTGTACCCTTTTCCACGACAAATGCTACATGGCCAGGATAGTTATATTCATCACTATCGTTCCCCTCCCATTGCGCGATATCGCCTATCTCAGGAGTACTATCTACTGAATATCCTTTAGCGGCCGCATTAGTGTCCCACTTAGTTGCATTACCTAAACCAGATATACTAATGTTATATTCTTCTTTAACTCGCCATGCTACATAATCAGTACAATTTCGCGCACCATAACCACGGCCTGTCCATTCCGGCCAGCTGGTAATATCGCCATTCACATCTTTTTTAGGAACACGCCAATCGTAATTACTACAATATGTTGTTCCGTCCGCTCGTCTGACAATGCTAGCGGGATAGCATGGTGCATTCCAATCCGGGTAATCACCCGTAGAAGAATCATAAGCCACAGCCGGGGCAGGCGTAAAAGCTTCATACGTCAGCGCAGCAATACCGCCCGTAGCAATCATTAATCCCGCGGCAGCCGACCTGCCTATAGCAGTCCGAAATCTTTGAGCAATACTTTTTTCTTCATTTAAACGTACCATTTCCGCTGCATCGGACTGAAAATTCTCTTTCATTACTTTCCATTTCAAACCCCTGCACCACGGTGTTATTACTTAATTAGTTCAACACTCTCTAAACTGTCTATTACTGTCTGAGCTCCTCCTACCTTTAGGCGAAAATCATCTTTTTCTTGCGAAACCTTCGCCGGATCCTGGCATTGGAGCGTCTTGCTCGTTTCGTTTCCAGTATCAAACGTGGAATACCAATACCCATTTAGCTCAACGAAATTCCGCTCGCCCTGAGTATCTTGGCTATCTGACTGCTTATCCGTGCTACGTACAAGGCCAGCGTACATATAAAATTTCGCCCCATTACATGTACTAGTGATGGTGTCTAAAGTTTTTGAACGCAGATAAATTGACTCACCTCGAGGTGCGTCCTTGGCGTATTCATAATATGCATCGTTTTGGAGACCGGACGGCAACAGCAGCCTTACCCCCCATTCTTTAATGACGAGGTACTTACCTCCATCGGAAGGATCTGATGGTTTTGTACCCTGGCCGGCAGTTTGCGTATCCTCTTGCTGGTTTGAATTACTTTTCGTGCCGGTACTATTGTCATTTTTATTCTCATGCCAGACATACCACCCGCCGACACCTAGTCCCAGCACCACTAAGACTATTAGTAATACAGCGACCGTTGAAAAACCGCGTATCTTCGATGCATTAGTTCGTCCCACTTACAATCCCCTATTTTTTAAATTGCCTGTACTCTACTATACGTTACCTCTACGTGCAAGCTTTTACAGACAATGGCGTTACGTAGCTAGTCATACAAAAAAGACGCACATTTTACTGTGCGTCTTTCTAAAATCTATATGGTGGGCGCTGAGGGACTCGAACCCCCGACCCTCTCGGTGTAAACGAGATGCTCTAGCCAACTGAGCTAAGCGCCCTTGATAGGTCAGGAGTTATTTTACCAGATGCTTTAGCTGCTGCCAAGCGTAAAATATTGATTCACTCTGTAATAAGAGTATAATATTACCATAACTTAGGAGTTTACGCAATTATGGGTTCTTTCCCTAACACCTTTAGTACTGAACTTACACCACTACCTGCCGACCTTGGCGAACGCGGTAATGAAGCACGCGACCGCTTGGCCGAAAAAGGCTTTGTCGTAGTAGCCGGGCTGACCCATAGAACACTGGGTGCTGTCCAAAAAATGGCAGCACAGCCACACATCGTCAAATACTGCCCGAAAGACCAAACCGAAAAGCGTTTCGGTACCGCCGGGGACACTAAAAGCGCCGAAAAATGGCTTAAAGAAGGTAGTGGCCGTGCAGTCTTCCTACTGGCGCGCACCGCAACTGGCGAAGCCTTGGCATTAGACAGCACGCAGTCTATCGAAGACCAGATTACCGTAGAGGGTTATGGCTGGGTTGGCCATAAACCTTGCGAACAGTTACCCAACAGCCCAACCACATTTGCCGTACGCGTCGGCGAAAATGCCCGTGGTTACAAAGCTGGCGAGCCATTTACTACTGCTATTATCACCGGCGGTGCAGCATTATACGGCGCAACCGGTTTTGGCTTGGAAACATGGGAAGGCAACCCGAAAGCTGTCCAAGCCTACGAAGATGCCGGCTGGCAATTTGTTACCAGCGAACCTGGCGAACGCGACCTGCCCGAGGGCGGCACCACGCCTGACGTGCGCCGCTACTACGCCTACCCCGACGAATTCCTGCCAGTAGTACAAACAGTATAGGAACGCTGTCGAGAGGACTTCTTTATTTTGTGTCTAGGGACAAAATTGCCTACGGCAATGCTTAACTTCTCGAACAATTCGCTTCCTTCCGGTTTTTTCCGTAGTTCGGCAAGCATATCATATTTGCAGGAAAATAAATGTAACATCTTGGATCATCATATCTATATCTTAACAGCGAGTGACATTCTTCGAATATAAGCAACGAATCAGTGAGGAATTGAACCCATGCAACAGATTAGAATCCTGCTCAAACAAAAAAGCGCCCATTGCTGGAGCGCTTTCTTGTCTATAATAATTCCATGGTGCGGTCGAGAGGACTTGAACCTCCACGAGTTGCCTCACTACCACCTCAAGGTAGCGCGTCTACCAATTCCGCCACGACCGCATTTGCCCTGCTATTGTACGGTTTTTAGTATAAAAACTCAAGTTCTACAGTAGTTTTTATACTTTAAGCACACATAAGACACTACTATGAGCGCGGCAAGTGGTCGTAGAGGTGGTCCATGCTGTAGCCGGGGCGCAGCAGCGACTTTACGGTGTCGATGCTGCCGCCGATTTTTACGCCGGGGTTCAGGGTGCCATAAGGGTCAAAGACTTGCTTAATTTTTTCAAACAAAGCGTATACGTCAGGGCCATATAACTTCTGAAGATATGGTGCGCGCAGACGTCCATCACCATGTTCGCCGTTCGTGCTGCCGCCGAGGGAAATTACCAGGCTATAATATTCTTCTAAAATGCGGAACACCTTTTGGCGGTCGCCCACCTGTGCAAGGTCCAAGAAGGGCTGCATGTGCAGGTTGGCGTCACCGGCATGGCCCCATACGGCGGCGTGCAATCCATGGCGGGCAAACAATGCGTATACACCTTCCAAGTATTCACGGAACCGTTCCAGTGGCACTACGCCATCTTCGATGATAGGCAACGCCTTGGTGCCACCTTCACCGTGAGCCACTACGGTTGCCGACGAGTGGCGGATCTTCCATAGCTGTTCCTGCCGGAGAGGGTCAGTTTCAATGTCTACATGCGCAGAGTATGTTTCCAGCGTCTTCATAACGCGCTTGGCCAGCTTCTTTTGCATGCGTTCGCTGCCGTTGTCCAGCTCTACTAATAACACGACCTTTGGGAACGGCTTGGGTAATACGTCCTTTAGCTGGTTGGGATTAATACGGTCCACCAAGTTTAGTAGCTGCTCGTCTACCATCTCCATGGCGCTAGGCAGGTCAGACATGCCTCGCAACTCCAATACTGCCGACTGGAACTTATCCAAATCGTCAAACTGAGCCATCATAAGTGTGGTGTTGGGGCTGAATACTTCTGTTTCCAGGGCAACCTCGGTCACGATACCCAATGTCCCTTGCGACCCTACGAATAAGGGGGTCAGGTCCATGGAGCCGTCACGGCGCTTTATATCTGCCAAATCGTAGCCAGCAGAGTTTTTAGTGACGTTCAGGTGCATTTTTTCAATAATTTCGGCGTGTTCGTCCAATAGGCCGTCCAGTGCGCGGTAGATTTCGCCTTCAAATGTCGCCAGGCCAAGCTTTTTGCTAAGCTCACGCTTATTGACACGGCCAGTTTCGATAACTTCGCCGTTAGCCAATACCACACGCAACCCGCGCACGAAATCACGCGTCGAACCGTATTTTATACTCTTTTCACCGCTAGCGTTGTTGCCGACCGCACCACCGATTGTGGAGTATTCCATAGATGCCGGGAATGGTGGCAGGAAACGGTTGTGGGTTTGCAGTGTCTGCTGCAGCTTGCCATAGTTAACACCTGGCTCTACGATGGCAACGCCGCTTTTATCGTCGAGTTCCAAAATGCGGTGCATGTGCGCCGGGAATATCAGGATAATACCCGACCCGACCGCTGCGCCGCCTTGGTCGGTACCTGCCCCACGGGCAGTAATGGGGATAATGCGGCCACGCTCCGCCAGCTGCCAGGTGAAACGGGCGGTCTTGCGCACGTCGTTTTCATTACGCGGATAGGCGATCAGTGACGGCGTCACGCTGAGCACACTACTATCAGTTGAAAAATAACGGCGCGCATCCGCCGAAACCATGACTTCGCCAGCCAAATGCTCTTGCAGGTAATGGGCAACTTTACTCATATATATTGTACTTTTATCCCCGGGTTCTAATTGTAATTAGCTCTAGCACTTATGGTACCACACCTTGCTGGTACGCCGCCCTGCTTTGCTACTGTTTTGCAGTGGTTTTGGCGATGATTTGCGTAACGGCGGCGTCCAGCTTTTTCAAGCCGTTTTCGTCGACAGTGCCATCGTTATGACAGGTACGGTTTACAACCACCCGGTCGCCATTCTTTAGGATAGCCGCACTATAGTGGGTTATGGTTTGCGTCTTGCCCTGGGTATATTTGTAGCTTACGGTGTCCAGGTTGTAAGACTTATTGACATCTTTTACGTCTTTTATCTTCAACGCTTCGGCAGCATTCGGGCCTTCTACAGTAGCGCCAGTAGTACGGAGCTGGTCAAGCTGTGGCTTGATGATCTCATTAATGGTATTGCCCGGCAGTTGTCCGGCAGAAACCGTGCCAATAACCAATGTACATTTGCCATCGTTAGCAACAAAACTGCGGATAGTGTCGGTACCTGTCTTCAGCTCTTTATAACCGTCAATCGTCTTTGGCGGTGTAAGCATGGCAGTGTCCTGATCGGCGAGGCGTACGTTTTGTACCTGCGATGTCTTCAGGCCATCGTCGTTATAGGCTGCATCGTTGTCTTTGCGGACAAACGAGAAATATGCAGCAGCGCCAAGCAACAACACGATCAGCACGGTAGCAATAATAAACAATGGACGGCGGTTGCGGTGGACGTTCTCGGCGGCAAGCTGGTTGTAGTTATTAGCGGCCACAGGCGTTGCAACAGGTGCCGGGCGCTGGTATTGGGATGCGCCGGGGCCAGGCATAGAAATTTCGTTTGGCGATTGGGCCGTAGGCGGCTGCTGCCATACCCGTGCTGGCCGTGGGGCGGATTCGGGCTGGAGCTGTTCTGTACTATATACGGGAGGGCCTGGAGGGCCTGGCAGCCGTACTGGCGTGTGCGGCTGGTACGGCGTTTCAGCTAAAGGGGTATCTGACGCCGCTGGCATAGTGCTGCGGTCGGGAGTATCAAACGCTTGTGCCACAGACGCTGCTGGCGGCTGGATTGGAGCAGGGGCAGGAGGAGCTGACGGTGCAGGCGTGGCACCATAGTCCGGAGCCGGGGTTGGCACAGTTTCCATAGATGGCTCAACCTGGTATGGCGCTGGCGGCACCTGGCTGGCAAGCCCGCGCTGCCACTCCGGTATACCGGCACTTGGCATTGGCGTCTGAGGTGCATGCTGCAAAGGAATAGACTGTCCGTTTTGCATGGCCTGCGGCCCTACAGGCTGGCCTGGAAGTGGCTGCTGCGGCTGGTAGGGCTGATTACTGGTGGGCTCCATGCGGACATCTCCTTAGATGTTATGCGGTACAAATATGTATTATACCACTTTAATCAAATTTTGTCTTTATCTTGTCCGACCGGCTTGTGGACGTCACTTTACAAATAATAGTACCTACACTTTGACGTAATCACAATTGCATATTCTCGAGATACGGCCTATACTATACAAAGTAAAGTAATAGAGGAACGTCATGCAGAAAATTGCAATTATTACGGGCAGTACCCGCCCAAACCGCAAAAGTAAGACGGTTGCCGAATGGATCGTCAAAACCGCCAATGAAAACACCGATTACGAAGATGATTTTGAATTTGAAATTGTCGACCTCGCCGAAGTGGCCCTGCCCTTCCTGGACGAAGGCCTGCCACCGATGATGAGCCAATACCAAAACGACCACACTAAGGCCTGGGCTGAAAAAATCGATGCTTTTGACGGCTATATTTTAGTAACCCCTGAGTACAACCACAGCTACTCTCCCGTCCTAAAGAACGCCCTCGACTTCCTGTACAAGGAATGGAACCGCAAGCCGGTCGGCTTCGTAGGCTACGGCGTGGCTAATGGCGTACGTGCTATCGAACACTTGAAGCAAGTAGCCGTGCAGCTGGATATGGCGCCGCTAAACGCCCAGGTAGACTTCAATGCCTTCGTCCATTGGGACCAGGATGGCAACTTCCAGCCGGACGAATACTCCGCAGGCAAGCTGCCAAAACTACTCAGTGAGCTGAAGTGGTGGGGCGAGACGCTCAAGGCTGGCCGCGAAAAGAGCTAGCCACCTACCCTGCATGTGTGCAGTTATCATCACAAAGAGCCAGTACAAGCTGGCTCTTTGCTTATCCGCAAATACCATTCGATGCTACAATTTCAGGTATGGCCGATTACCCTATCCTTGCCTTTGAGACTCCGCAGCAATGACACGACTGGCTGGAAATAAATCACGCCAGTGCACCCGGCGTATGGATAAAAATCGCCAACGCAGAAGAAAAAGTATAGGCTAGATGCCGGGGGCGGGATTGCAGCTGTATTCACCAGATGCTTCCAGCGAGATATACAGCGGCGTGTCACTGTCGCTAGGGTTTACGAAACCTTGTACGCACTGCGTGGCGTCGCCAGCACTTCTCTTAAATGAGAATGACGTATCCGAGCCGGTCTTGGCACCAGGCAATTCTGTCCAGCTGTCGCTTAACAGCTTAGTACGTATTTTATCCAGAATGGTAACGTCGTCGTATGTCAGGGCGATATGGCGGTCATAATGAGGCGCGCCTTTTCCGTCTTTGTTGTAACCCAGGTCTTCCACGGACCGGAACTTAGGCTTCGGCAGGTTAAGGCTAGTTTCTAATTGCCGAAGTTCTTTCATCTGCTTGCTGGGGAAGAAATGCCGCCAGTTGTCGTGGACAAGCCAGATGCCGTACAGCGCTAGGATTGTTGCTAGGATTATGGCTAGACGCTTGTGCTTCATGGCTATAGTATAGCAGCCTATTACTTGGTCAGGCCTGCGTTGGCGGAACCGGAGGCGGTGAATCTACTGCTGGCGGAGATGCAGAAGTATCCTCAGCTGACCGGATATCGTGTTCAACAAGCTCCACGCCGAGTTCATTCCATGGGTCAGGCCAATCCTTAAGCGATTCTGCTACGAGCCACCGAAGCGCAGGACTGCACAAGCCTTCATCAGAATTTCTGCTTAGTTCACTCATAATTTGTCATTATAACAGATGGGGTACGGGAAGCACGCCGCTAGCTAATGCCTTCCACGCTATAAGAAACCTTCGTAATACCTTTTTTGTACTTAACCTTCGTGACAATAATTCTGCCAATTTCGTTGAGCCTTTTGACATGTGTTCCGCCGCAAGGTATGCCATAGTTGTTATTGTAGATAACTACGCGTGCCGGTTTATTTGCCGGTATGTTGTCAGGCACGTGGCGGCAAATAGTATGCATTTCATGCACGGGCATAAAACGTATTTGGTTTTCACGGGTATCCATAACCACTTCGTCCACAATTGCTTGCACTTCCTGACGGATAGTTTCGCACTGCTCTGGTGTTGCCTCGCCTTCATATTCCACAAAACTCATATGTGGATAGTGGGCACCGCGAACCGGTTTCCAGCCTAAGCCAAGCCTGTCAACGGCAAGGTCTACAACATGCCCGGCAGAATGAAGCCGTGTGTTAATGCTGCGCCGTTCATTGTCAACTACACAGCTCACCTTTGCGCCAGGATCAAATATACCGGATACGTATTGCCCAATATGATGCACCACACCATATTCATCGAGACGCACTTCTTCCACACGAAACGCAGCATGCTCTCCGTCAATTGCGCCCATATCCCAATCCTGACCCCCGCCACGAGGGTAAAAGCAGGTCTTATCAAGGGTAATGTCTACGCGGCCATCCTCAGTAACAGCAGTCCCTATAATGTTGCCAGTACATTCTACTACTCCAAAGTCCTCCAAATATATAAGTTCCGTTGCCATATATGCTCCTCAAAAACTTTGAGATTATTTTATACAATATTATATCTGATACTTGGAAATATACGCCCTATTGGGCGAGGAGAGACTGCAAGGTAAATGATTGTCGCCTGCGCATAATATGACTATTATACCATCCCAGTACTTTGGATAATAATTTTAGGCGCAGGAGGCTACGATTCTTTATCGTGAGATTCATGCGTTCATTTCATCTGTATCTGTAAATTCAACTTGATGCGCCATAGCAGACGTTAAGATAACTTTTTCGGATGACCTGGAAGAGATAAATAAGGAGGTCCGTGATCTGCTCGGTAAAGCTTTATCCGCTAAGTCTATCCGCCCCTAGAGGGACTATTGATAGACTAGGACGTGTATATGCGGGAAAAACATGTGTAGTTTCACGGCATTGACCCTCATAGGCACGCTATTTACTCATATATGCTTCGACGATGACCAACTTTAGTGACCTGAACTATCTTTACCGTCTCTTCAATAACATACAGAATTCTATAATTGCCCTGTCGGGCACGATACTCTTCCCGGCCAGACAATTTCTTTGACCATGCCGGACGAGGATTATCTTCCAGAGCCTTAATGCGTTCCATTATTCTCCGGACATCGGTTTTAGGAACTTTGACCAAATCCTTGCGTATTACGCTGGGTAGTATTTGGACGCTATAGGATGCCACTTATTTTCAGCTCTTGTAGTGCAGACTCATAAGACATCGGCGCTTCTTTTTTTGCGAGTCGTGAACGAATAGTCGTGATGTCATCCAGATCCTCAGCAAGCTGAGCCTGTAGTGCATCATTCATAAGGCCCGAGATTGATTGGCCAGTCTCGACCGCACGCATTTTCAGAGCCTTATACATCTTTGAATCCAGGTATAGAGTGGCTTTTGTAGTCATAATACCATTTTACCGTCATGACAGTATACTGTCAACCATGCAACTATGCGTTCAACGGTCACTGTGGCCCTATATTTCATATTTGCATAGGGGTTAAAGGAGTCGAACCTATGATTGAACTTTACCGAGCCATTTGTCTCTTTGAGGAATGGTCGATCTTAGGTTTTTGTAAAAAGTAAAGCAGGCTACATACGCTATACTCTACATATGGTTTTTAATAGTGCTTCCCTCTCCGGCTCCGAACACCTTGCAAGGCTTAATTATTGGGGCGACTTATTGGATGAAGCCGTAGCTGTGCTAGAGAATGAGGGTGGGATTAAAGCAGATTTTAGCCGCAGCAGCGTCGAGGCGTTTTGGCGCTGGTTGAGGTCACAGCTTGCTTATGGCCCATATTTTCACAACAGCCAAGACCCACTTGACACTATGCCGGAAACCCTGCCAGAATGGTCAAAAATCCGTGGGCTGTGGGTTGTGCGCAAAATGGTCACACTCGAGAATTTAAAGCTCATTGGCTATTTGGCGCGTTACTACGGAGAATGTCTAAAATTACAGGTACCAGAAGCGGAGTGGCTGGTTTGGACCTGGAGCGATCCAGATAATGTCGTGATGCACGAGGGTGAGATAGCACTGGCCGTACCCCTGCCACCGCACCTTCACCGCGATTTTGACTATACCAGCCCTGTATTTCCAATAAGCGACGTATCAGTTATGGTAAGTCGAAGCTTAGACAAGTCGCCCGAATCAACCGAACTTATCAAATCTTACGACTTACGACTGGTCGATTTACAGCAGAGTGTTGCTCGCGCCCAGTAATACCCCAGAGGGAACTGGCGAAACATTCACTATCGCTCACTCATAAGCTCTACGCCGTCTCTCAGCGCACCAAGAAAAAAAGACCAAGCGTTGCCTGGTCTTTTTTTCTTGGTGCGCCAATGCGACGCTAGATGGAACTCCGTTTATAACAGCATTTTGGTGACGTATCAAAAGCTCATTAAGATTGAGGATTTTTGCGCCACCATGCAAGCAGATCCTTGTGCGTCTGCACCATCCACTCGTCCATTATTTCATCCGCAGGTGGAAGGTTCTCGATATCTAACCAAACCGGCTCGCCGCCACTCATATCGTCGGAAGGATCAATGGCTTGATCGGGCATAGAAGCTATGAAAACGATGTTGAGTGCGGGCCTGCCGTCGTAAACACTAGGGTAGGTTCCAAAACAATTCGTCAAAGTAATATCGATACCAAATTCTTCCTTTGCTTCACGGACAGCGGCCTGCTCGGCGGATTCGTGAACTTCAACAAAACCGCCCGGGACATCCAACTTTCCCTTGCCTGGGTCAGAGCTACGAACTCCAAAAAGCACTTTGCTGTCCTTTATAACGTAAGCGCTGACTCCGGTTGCCGGGTTTATCCAGTTTTCATGGCCAGCGTCACACATAAACAGACTGTCATTCTTTTTGGTGGCAATTTTGCCACATTTAATACAGTAACGTTCCATAGGGCGTTATGCTTTGCCCTCGACAGTGTCTACAGTCATCCAATCACATACTTTGGGAGTGAGTTCGACAACTCGTTTATGCGCATCGGACAGGGCATGCTGCTCCATTGCTTCGAGACTTGGGAAAATTCCGTCCTGGAGCAAATGAGCCCGACCTTTTTTGAATGTTTCAGGAATGTGCTCCGAAACAACCCAGTCCGTGACGCCAAAATTCTCGGAAAGCCAACGACCCATGTCATTCAGGCCCGAGATCACTTCCTTCTTTTGTTCTTCGGAGGTGGTTTCGTAAAACGTAAAGATTACAGTGTGTCTTATTTTCATCTTTCAATCATACCATTTTGAACCACGGAGGACTTGAACTTGATGCAACAGATAGAGATCTACATCAAACGAAAAGAATGGCCCGACAAAATAAATCGTGGAACCATTCTTATCTGATAATTGCCATGGTGCGCGAGATCGCCGCTACCTGGAACCCTATTTATGACAGCATTTTGCTGATGTACAAAAAACTTAAAGACATTGGCCTAGATCCTACTGCTGAGCCTCAAAGTAATTTGCAACCGCGCCAAATAGCGGCGAAGGCAAATCGTCGACGTCGTACCAATCAAAATCAGCGAACTCGCCCTCTGATTCGGGAGATGGATCGCCACTCACCCAATTCGCCTTAAAAGCTACGTCAACGTAATGTTTATTGCCATACTTGCGGAGGTTAGTCATGCACAAAAATTCAGGTTCATCTATTTCAATGCTCCACTCTTCTTTGATCTCTCGTTTCGCTGTCTCGGCAAGTTCTTCCATAAATTCAGCGTGTCCGCCGCCGCAAGTATATTCCCCGTCACCGTGCGATCTAGACAGTCGCTTGCCGAGCAGAACCTTGCCGTCTTTAAAAACCAAACAAGCTACTCCAACCTTGATCATATTTTCTTGTTTCATGAGTTTTATTGTGAGGCCGATGCTACAAAATTACAAAATTTCATTCAGCGAGAGAGACCTGGAACCAAATAACAGATACAAAACAAAAAGACGCCAGCGGGCTGGTCGTCTTCTTATCTGTAATAATCTCATGGTGCGCGAGAGAGGACTTGAACCTCCACGTCCGAAGACACTAGTACCTGAAACTAGCGCGTCTACCAATTCCGCCACTCGCGCGTGAATCAAGGTCAATTATAGCACAAATGTGCTTTTGCGCCAGCCCTTTACTGTCCTTATATACCTTTATTCAGGCGTCTTGTAGGCTTCGCGGATCTGCCAGTTCTGTACGTTAGTGAAGCGTTCGGCGTCGGAATTTATAGGGTGTTCGTTCAGGCCGTGTACGGTGTAGCGGGTAATGTACAGGAAGCGCGGCTGGTACATGCCCAGTGCCGGAGCGTCGGATTGCCAAGCTTGTACGAAGGGCTTGTACTTTTCAGCACGCAGTACCGGGTCCAAGCGTGTACGGCCGGCCTCCAGGGACGCGTCTGACTGCCTGGCATTGTATTCGGAAAGGTTCAGGCGGATGGGTGCGCGCACGTCGGCCTGCGAGCTGTGCCAGTACACAAACACATCCGGGTCTACTCCAATAGATATGCCGTATAGTACGGCGTCGTAGCTGTGGTAGGCGATGGTGTTCTGGAAGGTGGCTTCATCCTGAGCAACAACTACTTCTACATCTATGCCCACTTGCTTCCATTGGGCGGCCAGCTGCTTGGCAACGCTTTGGTATTCAGGGGTGTCCTGTACATGCAGCTGGAATGTCAGTGGGGCGCCTGCGGCATTGTGGCGCAGGCCGTCACGGCCTACTGGCCAGCCTGCAGCATCCAACAGTTGGTTAGCGGCCGTAACGTTTTGCAGCGGCTGCTCGTATGTACGGTTGTAGCCCAGCTGGTTGCGCAGCAATGGCTCACGGACGGGCATGGTAGCGTATGACAACGTCTTGATGATGGACGGCACATCTGCCGCTAATACTAATGCGTTGCGCACTTTGTTGTCGGCCAGTACACCTTCGGTGGTCTTGAAGAACGTCATAACGGATGCTGTCAGGGGCAAGTTGTAGGTGCGCAAGTTATTATTGCCCTTCAAGGATTGGGGCATTTCAGTAAACCCGGCAATAGCGTCGACTTCCTGCTTTTGCAGGCTCTTGGCCAACTGGTCCTGACTACGGAATGTGCGGATGACAAAACTGCTGAGCTTCGGCTTGCCAGCGTGGTAGGCAGCAAACGGGCGCAGCAGGATGTGCTCCTGCCGGCTGTCTACAGATGCACCGTCCAGCTCAATTGCCTGCCACTGGAAGGGGCCGGCGCCTACGGGGCTACTGGTGTTGAATGCAGCCGAACGCATGTCGGCCATGGCTATGTTGTGCAGGATGTGCTTTGGCACGATACCGTTGGTCAGTGAATATGGGAACGATGCCAGCGGGTTTGGCAGCGTAAATACAATTGTGCGTTTGTCGGTGGCGGCCACTGTAATGCCCTGCCAGCTACTGTTGAGGGGCGACTTGGCGTCCGGGCTTTGGATGACTTTGTAGGTAAATACAACGTCGTCAGCGGTAAGCGGTACGCCGTCATGCCAGGTGAGGTTCTGGCGAAGCTTTACAGTATATACAGTACCGGATGCATTAGGGGTCCAGCTTTCGGCTAAGTCGCCCGTCAGCCGGTTGGACTGGTCGTAGGTAAGCAGACTGGCAAATAGCAGACGGCTGACCGTAGCATCCACGATATCAGTAGCATAGAGCGGGCTGGCATTGGTGAACGAGCCGGTCAGGCCTTCAGTGTATGTGCCGCCAGGTACGGGCGCTAATTGCTGATAAGTACTGCTGAGCGCACGGGTCTGCGCCACGACGCAGCCCACAAGCAATATGATCAGGAGCATCCAGCTGGCCATAAACCGCCGGACAGTGCCTAGGCGTTCCAGGCGCTTAAAAAAATCGTCTTCCAGGCGCTCGGCCGCACCGGCACCCAGCTCTTCTACCTGGCGCTTTTGCATACGCAAATGCCGCCGGAAACGGAGGCGTATTGCACGTTTGCGATCGAGGTTATCCATCAGGCTCCTGCCTATGCCGGCAAGACGATACCCAAGAGCAGCGAACCGGCGAAGATAAAGGCCAGGATAATGGTCAGCTGGTACAGGGTTTTGTCTGTGCCGCGGCGTTCAGTGTTAACTTCACCGCTACTGCCGATACCCGCACCCAATGACGCGCCGCGCGTCTGGATAAGGATAAGCAATGTCATGAGACACATCGAGACAATGGTGACGTAGTTGTAAATAGTTAAATCCATATTATTCTCTGTTCTCCAAAATAGCTGTTACAAGGTAGTTTACCAGTCCGATGATAACACCTGCAAGTATTGCCCACCAAAAGCTGCTTACTTCGAGAGGGTCGTAGAGCCAGGCGGCTAGCCAAACCATCAGGCCGTTGATGACCACCATAAACAATCCAAGCGACAATAAGATAGCCGGTAAGCTCAGTAGTACGACGATAGGCCGGATAACGGCGTTGATAAGTGCCAGTATCAGCCCAGCTACAATCACTACGCCCAGCTTATTCTTTTCGTCGCCGCCAAGCTGGATATGGGAGCTCAATAAGCCACCAGCAATCCATAAACCTAGACTGCTTACAATCCAGCGCACTAGGAACCGATATAACAAACCATGATTTTTCATCGTAACTTAAGCTTTATTGTACCCTAGAACAATGCACGGGGCAAACGGGCGCTCATCACTTCACACCCGTCTTCAGTAATAATCACATCATCTTCGATGCGGACGCCAATGCCCTCTTCTTTAATATAAATACCGGGTTCAACGGTCATAATAATACCCGGCTTTAGCGGCATATCGTAATCACCGGCATCATGTGTATCCAGGCCCAGGAAGTGCGATGTCATATGCGGAAACAGGCCGCTGCCGCGTACTGTGTCTTTAGTGATTGTCTTCACCAGTCCCAGCTCGCGCAGTTTTTCGCCCACAAACGCTTCCATTTCTTTTTCGTATTCGCGGGGCAACACACCCGGTTTCAGCAGTGAGTAGGCATAATCCTGCGCCTGACAGACTGCCTCATGCACCTGCTGCTGGCGGCGGGACGGGTGGTCGTGCAATGCATAGGTGCGGGTAATGTCGGCGGCATAGTGATTAAATGACGCCCCGACATCAAACAACAGCAGTTCATCACTGGACAGTGCGCCGTCGTTTCGTATGTGGTGGAGCGTTACCGCATGTTTGCCTGCAGCGGCTATCGGCGTAAAGGCGTGCCCTAATGCGCCGCGTTTACGGAAGCCTCGGGTGATATCGGCCTCGGCCTCATATTCATATACATATTTCGCCAGCCGTGACGGACGCGAGACTTCCTTAAGGGTGTCGATAGTAATATCGATAGCCTGTTGTATAGCGTTAATTTCTATCTGTTGCTTTACCATGCGCATAACAGATAGGTGTTGGCGCAAATCCAGCAGTTCCAGCTCGGGGTTTATCTTCTTTAGCTTCTTGATAAGCATCCGGCGGGCCGGGTTGGTATACATGCCATAAAAGTCTATATACGAAGGGCTGGCCGCCAGGGTCGCTACATGCTGCACCCGCTTCAGGCGTGATTCCAGCAGTTTCCAGCCTTCTTTTTCGGTCAGTATTTCAGTAATGCCAGAACGCCGGGCAATAAAGTCTTTTTCAATTTCACCGTCAAATATTTCGATGACCGTGTCGCGGTCGGGCACGATCAGATACTCTTTGCTCTTGTCCATTACCAGAATAACGTTGGGGTCTTCCACGCCCGTCAGGTACCAGAAGCTAGGGTCCTGCTGGAACGGAAAAAACTCATCGCCGCTTTTCTGCAATAAGCCGTTAGCGGTGAGTACGATAGGGGCAGTGCCCGTGAATAATTGGCGCAGCCGTTCCCGGTTGCCGCTAAAAAACTCACTCCCAAAAGAGTCATCCATAACTCTTGCAGTATACCAATACTCGTGCAGCTGGCAAGTTCTAAAGCATATGCAAAACCTGTAGCGGGATGCTATCGTATGTACATGAAGCTTGTCTTACAGCTCCGTCTAAGCGTTTTTTTCTTTACATTCCTTGCGGTGTTTGCAGCACTGTCATTCCTTATCAGCGGTGCCACTTTTAGCTCGTCCGCACTTACATTGTTCTCTGTTAACTCATTCCTATATGGCTTTTACATCGCGCCGGTGCTTGCCGGGCAAAAGCAGCGCATCGACGACCTCAGCCGGGCTATCCGCCAAGAGGCCAACGCGTTATTTGAAATGTTGCTGCGCACTAAAAAACTGCCGCGCGTCAGCCGCAACAAATTGCAGGCAATGTTCGAGACATACATGGTCGCCAGCTACAACGAACGCCGCCCGGCCGCTGGCGAAGATGAATACGAAACGCTGATTACCTACTGCCTGGAATACGACGGCAAAGACAAAGAGACCATCGAAAAAATCCTCACCAGTCTGATAAACAACCAGCAGAACCGTTCACAGATTGCCCTGCTGCTGAAAAACAAAGTATACAGCAACGAATGGTGGATCATGCTGGTGCTGTTTAGTATTACAATGGGATTTGTGTTGTCGTTCGACGTCCAGGACAGCGTTTGGCTGCACCTGGTAAAAGCCTTCCTGTGTACCGGATTATCAATGCTGATGGTAAACCTAGTAAAACTCAGTACGCTCAGCCACAAACGCGCCAAGCACGTTTGGGACCCGCTGGACAACCTTAAGACCAGCCGCTTCCGCACTATCGAAAACCCCGAACCATCTGACGTTTAGCGTCGGCTGACCGGCTTATACTATGTGGCGGCGCAGTCCTCGAGCGAAGCGAGAGATGTTTGAGCACGTGCATAGTATAAGCCGGTCAGTACTGTTTATTGCAGATGCGCTTGGATAACCTTGGCTTTCGCGGCACCTACCACGGCAGCGATATCATCCAGTGACGCTTCGCGCATGCCCCGCACACTGCCGAATGTACGCAACAATTTCTTGCGGGTAGCCGGCCCGATACCGGGGATGTCGTCCAGGCTGCTGGCGGTTTGGCGCTTCACTTTTAGCACTGAATGATAGGTTACAGCAAAACGGTGTGATTCATCGCGGATGCGTTGCAATAGTTTCACGACGTTACTGCTATGTGGCACGTTTACCAGGATAAAATCGTCGCTTTCCGTCTTGAAGCCGCCTAACTTCTGAAGGACGGTTTCGTCGAGTGTGACATTGGATTTGTCCTTGTAGATTACTATTTGCTCTTCGCGTTTAGCTAGGCCGATAAACGGCAATTGCAGGCAGCCGGCTTTGTCACGCGCAGCGATAGCTGCGTCCAGCTGGCCCTTGCCGCCGTCGATCAGTATCAGGCTGGGCAAACCCCAGGCCTTGCGGTTCTTTTCACTCAGACGGCGTTTGATTGTTTCGTTCATGTTGTAGAAATCATTGTTTTGGTCTTTTTTGGTCTTGAACTTGCGGTACTCCGCCTTGTCGCTGACGCCATTGGTAAACACCACCATGCTGGCAACTACATCAGTGCCCTGCATATGGCTGATGTCGTAGCCTTCGATACGCACCGGGAACCGCCCCAGTTGCAGCAAATCAACCAGCTCCACTAAGGCGTGGTCTTTGCTGATGTCCATAAATTCCTTATCACTAAAAATTACCTGCTTGTTGAGGTTCTGTAGCGAATAATATTGGTTGCGCAGCTTGGCAGCCCTTTCAAAATCCTGCACCTTGGCGGCGCGCTGCATGTCTTTTTGCAGCTCGTTTTCGATGGTCTTGCGCCTGCCTTCTATTACCGCAATCAGCTTGCGGAGGTTGGCACGGTAATCTTCCAGCGAGGTTCGGCCCTCTTCCAGGCCGGGGTCAAGCCCGAGATGGTAGTGCAGTGTTGCCCGCTTTTGCCCGGGGATGCGGCGTGTAGCATAGGGGAATACCCGGCGCAGCGCCTTAAGTGCTTCACGGATACCGGCCGTACTGTTATAGGGGCCAAAGTACCGCGCACCGTCATCCAGTGGGCGACGGGTAGTGCTGACCGTAGGGAACTCACTGTCGTAATCGATACGGATGTAACTCATGGACTTGTCGTCACGCAGTAGGATGTTGTAACGCGGCATGTAGCGGCGGATCATTTCCGCCTCCAGGAACAGCGCCTCCATTTCGCTTTCCACTACCATCCAGTCAGTGTCATGGATGTCGGCAACCAGAGCGTCGGTCTTCGGGTCGCGCAGGCGGCTTTTCTGGAAATACTGCCGCACGCGGTTATTCAGCCGGGCGGCTTTGCCCACGTAAATAATCTGGCCAGCAGCGTCTTTATGGAAATAGACGCCCGGCTCCATAGGCAATTGCTTCAGCTTTTCGGCGAGTGCGGTATTCATTACTACCTATTATAAAGTATCGCCGCGCTTGAACGCTTCCCAGCGCGCCAGCGTGCAGATACGTGGCCATTCGTGCATATGGTCTGGGTAATCCGGTAGCTCTTCAGTATGGACCCAATGGCGCTTAGCATCATTAGCAATGCGGTCTGGGAAACGCATACCGTGCAGGTGGTCAATTTCGTGGTGTGCGACACGGGCGGTAAAATCTTTAAAAGTGCGTTCTATGCGGTTACCCTTGTGGTCATATGCTTCTATTTTCAATTCAACTGGCCGCTCCACCACACCCCATACTGGTCCCGCCGAAAAACAGCCTTCACGGCCTTCCGCTACTGCATCGCTTTGCCACAGTATCTTCGGGTTGATAAAGCACTCCAGGTTGCCTAGGGACTTGCGGTCTTTGCTAACGCTGGTGTCCACCAGGATAATACTATATGGCTCGCCAATCTGCGGAGCGGCCAAGCCTACCAGCCGGCGCTTCGGCCCGTTATCGTCTGGGTTAGCGCGCTGGCCGTTCGCCGTAGCAAAAAGCCGGTCGATAATATTCTGGATTTTGGTCGAGCCAATGGCATGTATAGGCACGGCGTCGGTAGGCCGGTTCAGTAATTCGGCGCTTGGCAGCATCATGCCCAGGTCGTGCTCTTCCTGAAAACGCAGCAAATCAGCCTCAGTTAATGCGTAATGGTCAGCGGGTGCTTTCAGATATACAGGGTCAGATATAGCCATCCATTTATTATACGGTGCACGACTGTTGTAAATAAAGCTACATATAATAAGGTGTTCCCTATTGCGATTGTGCTATAATGGTGCAAAGTTACGTAATTAATTATGGAAGGCACGGCGTACATGACAGCTATCACAGCACACAAAACCCAGGGCGGCTATCACGGCGCGGTGTCCTCTATACAGGGCTAGCGCAGCCTCCATACGCCTCTCTTCAAAAAAATAAACAACAGTACCTCACATCTATATTTCTATATAAATAGGGTCGAAAGGGACCACTATGTCTGACCTTCAGAACATCAAAACCATACTTACATTTTATAACCGCTTGCAAATGAAGTACCCACACCTGCTATTTGGCATGGTGCTTACCCACCCCTTCGCCATCTTATTCCTGCGCTTTTTGCCGACGCTTATCGTTGCCGGCATCCTAAACAGGCTCAGCAGGCACGACTTCACCAAAGGCGAGCTCTGGGGCAGCTTTGGCTGGCAGATGATCACTGCGATCGGTCTGGAAGCGCTTGGCGGTATCGTCATCTGGCGCATCGTCATTTACTTTAACTGGAAGCTTGAAGGCTACGTGCAGCGCGACATCGAACGTGCCGTATTTAACCACCTGCTGCAGCTCAGCTCCACATTCCACGCCAATCACTTCGGCGGTTCGTTGGTATCTCAGACCTCTAAATTGTCTGGCGCCTATATCCGTATCACCGACACAACGATATTCCAGGTGCTGGGCCTATTCTGGGCACTGCTATTTGCATGTGTATTACTGGCCGGGCGCGCACCTGTGTTCGTTGCTGTACTGGTTGGCTTCACGGTCATATATATGACTGCAGCCGTGCTCATCACTAAGCACATACGTAAGCTCAACGAAGCCGAAGCCGCCGCTGGCAACAAACAAACCGGCTATCTGGCCGACGCCATCACCAACGTACTAGCCGTAAAAAGCTTCGCCGCATCCAAGGCCGAAAACCTGCGCTTCGCCGAAGTCAGCGAAGACACCCGCCATGCGACCGTACGGTTGATGAAAGCCTCACTGAAGCGTGAATCTATCTTTGCCTCTATTAGCAGCTCTATTAGCGCCGCTTCCCTGCTGGCCGCCGTAGCGGGCGTGGTATTGTTCAATGCGAATATCGAAATCACCTTCCTGGTACTTACCTACACCGGCGACATCTTGCAGCGGCTATGGGAATTTAGCACCCAAGCACTGCGCAACTACAACCGCGCCTTTGGTGACGCCCAGGCTATGATAGAGATACTCGGCACTGAACCCGATGTTACCGACCCGGAAAAGCCGGAAAAAGTACACATCAAAAGGGGCGCTATCAGCTTTAAGGACATGACATTCAGCCATACTGAGTCCAATGATGACGCATTGTTCAACGGCCTACACCTGGACATCGCCGCCAGCCAAAAGATCGGCCTGGTCGGGCACTCCGGCTCCGGTAAAACTACTCTCACTAAGCTACTGCTGCGCTTTAACGACATCGACGCGGGTGAAATCCTGATAGACGGGCAGAATATAGCCCACATCACCCAGGACGACCTACGCTCACACATCGCGTACGTGCCGCAAGAGCCATTACTGTTCCATCGTAGTATCCGTGATAACATCGCGTACAGCAGGCCAGATGCTACTGAAGTGCAAATTTTGGCAGCCGCCGAAAAAGCCTTTGCCCACGAGTTCATCGAAACATTGCCCGACCAGTATGACACTATGGTAGGTGAACGTGGCGTGAAACTCAGCGGCGGCCAGCGCCAGCGTATTGTAATCGCCCGTGCCATATTAAAGGATGCGCCGATCCTAGTACTCGACGAAGCGACCTCCGCCTTGGACAGTGAAAGCGAAAAAGCCATCCAGGCCGCACTATGGCAACTAATGAAGGGCCGCACGGCAATCGTGATCGCCCACCGGCTCAGCACCATCCAGAAGATGGACCGTATCCTGGTATTAGACCACGGTACCGTTATCGAAGACGGCAGCCACCAGCAACTACTAAAACAGAAGGGTACCTACGCCACACTTTGGGCCCACCAATCCGGCGGGTTCCTAGAAGAATAAGGAGTACAATAGACTGATGTCAAAGCAACCTGAAACCAATACCGGGCGCGAGACGCTGCGCCTCTTCTGGCAAGCATCATTGCAAACCAACCGGCGTTTGCTGTGGCTCAGCATCATCTACCCTATTGGCGCCATCCTCCTGGGCACTGTTGCACCGCTCTATATGGGTAAGATCTTAGCCGCGTTCAGTCAGGAAGGCAATGCCATGTACCACCACCTGTGGTTCTTCTGTGCGGCGGCATTTCTGGGGTTCATAGGCAACCGCTACGGGTTCCGGGCGTTCATGCGTTACCAGGCCGAAACTATGCGGACATTACAGGCCCGCGGCCTGGACATGTTGTTGCAGCGCAGTGTGGGCTTCCACAACAACAATGTCGGCGGCAAGCTGGTATCCGATATCAGTGACCTGCCTACTGCCTTTACTCAGCTGACAAACGCCATATATGTACAGCTAGTGCCGTTTAGCGCGGTACTACTAACGGGTGTCATTGTTATTTTCCTGGAATCATGGGTACTCGGGCTTATCATATTAGGAACAGTAGTCATCACCGTAGGGAGCGGCGTGCTGGAAAGCCGCCGCCGGTCACATTTACGCAAGGCACGGCTCCATGCCACTAAGGCGCTTACTGCCCATATGGCCGATACCATCCTGAACGTGCAAACTGTAAAGACATTTGCCCGTGAGCACAACGAGCTAACCCAGCATGAAAAACTAGGTGGCACCCTGAGAGACATGCGTTTACACGACTGGGGTCTTGCAGCTACAAAAGGCAGTAACCGTATTGGCTTGCTGCTGATAATGCAGGCCGTATTTGTCGTAGTAGCCTACCGGCTAGTGCAGAACGACCCGGCCCTGCTGGGTGTAGGTATCTTCGCATTTACGTTTACTATTACCCTCAGTAACCGCCTGTTCGACATCAACAACATGATCCGCAGCCTGGAAGACGGGTTCCTGCTGGCTTCGCCAATGGTCGAATACATGCAGCAGCACCCTGAAGTCACCGACAAGCCAAACGCCAGCGAACTGCGGGCACGCAAGGGCGCCATCAACCTCAATAATGTAACGTTCAATTACCAAAATGACAGCAGCGAACAGAGCGTCTTTAGCGGCTTGGACCTGCATATCCATGCCGGCGAAAAGGTTGGCCTTGTCGGCCCCAGCGGCGGCGGTAAGACCACCCTTACCCGCCTGCTGCTGCGCTTTGAGGATATCGACGCTGGTACCATCGACATAGACGGGCAGGACATTGCCGATGCAACACAGACATCATTGCGTAAAGCTATTTCATACGTACCGCAGGAGCCGCTAATGTTTCATCGCAGTATCAAAGAAAACATCGCTTACGGTAAACCAGATGCTACTGAAAAAGAAATCCAAAAAGCAGCACACGCCGCGCATGCCGATGGCTTCATCCAATCCTTAACAGAGAGTTACGATACTATTGTAGGTGAACGCGGCGTGAAGCTCAGCGGCGGCCAGCGCCAGCGTATCGCCATAGCACGGGCCATTCTTAAGGACGCACCCGTCCTGATACTCGACGAGGCCACCTCGGCGTTGGACAGCGAAAGCGAAGTGCTTATCCAAGAGGCCCTTTGGAAACTCATGGAAACACGCACTGCATTGGTGATCGCCCACCGGCTCAGCACCATCCAGAAGATGGACCGTATCCTGGTATTAGAAGATGGCCAGATCGTAGAACAAGGCACACACAAGCAGCTTCTGAAAAACAAAGGCACCTACGCCAGGCTGTGGGCACACCAGTCCGGCGGCTTTATCGAAGACTAACAAAAACCCCGCAACATTCCGAAGCGGGGTTTTATAAAGCCTAAGCAATACTTAGGCTTTAGCACCTGAGTCAGTAGGCTTCGCGTCTGAAGATGCGCCTTCGGCTGCTGCTTCAGCGGTTTCTTCTTCGGTTGCGTCGGCGTCAGTGTCGTCACCGCCAGCAGCATCGTTGGCTGCCTGTAGGGCGCTTGGCTCAAATACTGCTGCTACCTGGTGTTCTGGCTCGGTCTTGATAGTAACGCCTGCAGGTGCCGTAATGTCGGCAACGGTCAAGTGGTCACCTACAGTAACCAGCTTTTCGCCATCCACATACAGCACATCTGGCAGCTTGTTGGCTACGGCTTCCACCTGGACCATTTCCAGCTGGTGCAGCACGATCAGGCCGGCGCGCTCAGCAGGAGTTGCCTCGTTACCTTCGTCGTACTTGATGTGGATCGGGATTTCGGCGGTAACTTTTTCGTTCGCCTTCACGGCGTTGAATACCACGTGGCGCAATTCGTTGCGCTTCGGCTCGATGTCTACGTGCTTGATAAGTGCGGTGTAGTGCTTGCTATCGACATTCAATGTTACCGGGTGGTGTTTGCCTGCGGCCTTGTAGGCCTTGACCAGCGTGGTGTATGGCGCAGTCACGTGCATTGACGCCTTGCCATGGTCGTGGATTACGGCCGGTATAAGGCCTTCTGCGCGCAAGTGCTTTACCGCCTTGCCAAGTACTTCACGTTTTTCTAAATCAATAACTATATCTGCTGACATGGTTGTGTCCTCCTGTTAATACATATCGCCCATCTGTAATAGTATAGCAAAACTCACGCACAGGTGCTTGCATCGAGCATGAGTTGCAGATATCCCAAAGGAATGTAATGACGACGGATAGCAAATACTTATGTGCGGATGTTTACATCAAACATACTTTACAGATATCCCAAAGGAGCGAAGCGACGACGGATAGCAAAAGGTGGACGATTCTGGGCGAGTAAGGTAGGCTACATACATATGATTGATGTCGCAAGCTGGCTAGAGGGTGCAAGTGTCGTTACTGGTTTATGTATCCTTGGCGCTATCATTTTTGCCGAATCAGGGCTGCTAATCGGCTTTTTTCTGCCGGGCGACACCCTGCTATTTACCGCAGGTTTCTTTGCCGCAACCGGCCATCTGCCCTTGGCAGGCGTTATCCTGGTTATCTTTGCCGCTGCCGTTATCGGCGACAACGTCGGCTACACCTTAGGCCGCCGCTTAGGGCCACGCCTGTTCCGCAAAAAAGACGGTATTTTATTCCGCCAAGAATACGTAGCCCAGGCCGAGGCATTTTATGAAAAGCATGGCGGCAAGACTGTCATTATGGCACGCTTTGTACCAGTTGTGCGCACGTTCGCACCAGTAGTTGCCGGGGTCGGTAAGATGCCTCACGGCCGCTTCCTATTGTATAACATCGTCGGTGCGGCCATATGGTCTACTGGCGTCGTATTGTTAGGCTTCTGGCTGGGCAACTTAGTAGACCCCAGTACCGTTGAACACTTCCTATTGCTGGCAATCGGATTGGCCATGGCGATATCATTCGGCCCGACTATCTACCACTTAATAAAAAACGACCGCGTACGTGCGTACATATCGCGCCGTACCCGCCACCTATTCGGCCTACGCACACCACGCAAAGAGCCTACAAACACCAAAGAAAAATAATAGCAAAAGCGGTATACTACAGGTATGTCTGACATTGCAGCCTGGATAGAGGCGTTTGGCCTCTTGGCTGCCCTCCTGATAATGGGCGCTATAGTATTCGCAGAATCCGGCTTGCTCATCGGAGTATTGTTGCCTGGTGATACGCTCCTGGTGGCCGCCGGCATACTCGCAGCCCAGGGGCATTTGCCGTTGCCAGCCGTAATAGCCATAATAGCACTGGCCGCTATACTGGGTGATAATACCGGATACTACTTTGGCAAAAGAACCGGCCCGCGCCTATTCCGTAAAAAAGACGGGCTATTTTTTAGGCGGACGTATGCTAAAAAGGCAGAGGTGTTCTTTATGCGGCACGGTGGTAAGACCGTACTCGTTGCCCGCTTCATACCATATATCCGTACATTTATACCGATCGTTGCCGGTGTAGGTAAAATGGACCGGAGGGTATTTGTGGCCTATAACATCGCAGGAGCCGTGGCTTGGACTATTGTTACCGTGCTCATCGGATACTGGCTAGGAAGCCGGATACCGGATGTCGAGGCATATATCACACCGGCGTTAGGTATTGGAGCCCTGTTTGTGTTCGCTCCGACGATTTGGCATTTCGCCGGGGTCGCCCGAAACCGGAAGCGGGTTGCGGCTTTGGTGGGCCCGGCAAACGGAAAGCGGCGCGGGCGAGGTGCCGCGCGTCCCAGGCCCGTCGGTCGCGTACGGCCATAACCGCACTGGCCAACCCTTCTAATATCCCTTCTTCGCTCATCAGCCGTACGTCATAGCCGTGCGGAGCGACAATGGCATCCAGTGTACGTTCTTCATCCTTGCGCCAGCGCTCCATTGTCCAATCAAGCGGCGAAATAATGACATGGACAGGCAAATGCCCGGCCACCATACCTAAACGCTTCAAATAATCAGTGCTAACCTGCCCGCCCGTTAGCTCTTCGCCATTATAATCAGCGTTCAGCTCGCTCCACATCATTGAACCCAAACGGAACGCACCCCAGGCGTTGCAATGGTCAGATGTATGTGGCGTCGTCTTCAGCAGCCTCACTGCCAGCATGTTGACGGCCTGTTGTGCAGGTGGTGCTGACAGTTCGGCTACTGGCTGTGCCATTGCCTATAGCATCCTTTTCAGGAATTGCCCGGTATGGCTCTCCGGGACGTTCGCCACCTGTTCCGGCGTGCCCACGGCAACCACCATACCTCCACCGGCACCGCCCTCAGGGCCCATATCTACCAAGTAGTCGGCCGATTTCACTACATCAAGGTTATGTTCGATGATCACCATACTATTGCCGGTATCTACCAATGCATGCAGCACGGTTAAAAGCTTGTCAACGTCGGCCATGTGCAGGCCGGTAGTAGGTTCGTCCAGGATATACAATGTGCGGCCAGTAGGGCGGCGGCTGAGCTCTGTCGCCAGCTTAATACGCTGCGCTTCGCCGCCGGACAATGTAGTGGCAGGCTGGCCAAGGCCGATATAGCCCAGGCCTACATCTACCATCGTCTGCAACTTACGGGCAATACCAGGCTGGTTTACAAAAAACTCCAACGCCTGTTCGCAGGTCATTTCCAGTACATCACTGATCGTCCTGCCCTTATAGTGGATCTCCAGGGCTTCGCGGTTGTAGCGCTTGCCATGGCATACTTCGCACGGTACGTACACGTCAGGCAGGAAATGCATTTCGATCTTAATAATACCGTCACCGGCGCAGTTCTCGCAGCGGCCGCCTTTTACGTTAAAACTGAACCGGCCCGGGCTATAGCCGCGGAGCTTGGCTTCGGGCGTTGCCGCAAACAGCTCGCGGATTGGCGTAAAGAGGCCGGTATACGTAGCCGGGTTGCTGCGCGGCGTACGGCCAATCGGCGACTGGTCGATAATAATTGCCTTGTCCAGATGTTCGATACCCTCGATGTCGTCATGGCGGCCAGGCACGGTGTTGGCGCGCATCAGGCGGGCTTGCAGCTCTTTGGCCAGGATGTCGTTAATTAACGACGACTTACCCGAACCGGACACGCCGCTGACTACCACCATCTCGCCTAACGGCAGTTCCACATCAATACCCTTCAGGTTATTCTCGCGGGCACCGCGGATAATCAGGCTCTTGCCATTGCCCTTGCGGCGTTTCTTTGGCACTGGGATTTGCTTCTTGCCAGATAAGTACTGGCCGGTGATGCTTTTCGGATTTTGCTCTACTTCAGCAGGGGTGCCTGCTGCCACTACATGGCCGCCATGCACACCGGCGCCAGGGCCGATATCCAGCAGATAGTCTGCCGTACGGATAGTGTCTTCGTCATGCTCAACAACCAGTACGGTATTGCCAAGGTCACGCAAGTGCTCCAGGGTCAGGATCAGGCGGGCATTGTCGCGCTGATGTAGGCCGATGCTTGGCTCATCCAATACATACAGTACGCCTTGCAGGCCTGAGCCGATCTGGGTAGCCAGGCGGATGCGCTGCGCTTCCCCACCAGACAACGTGGTAGCGCCGCGCAACAACGTCAGGTAATTGAGGCCGACGTCCTGCAGGAAGCCTAGGCGGTTACAGATTTCTTTAAGTACCTGGGTAGCGATGTGCTGTTCTTTCTCAGTGAATTGTACGTTGTCCAGAAAATCCATAGCGTCGTCGATAGACAGCTCACAGATATCCATAATGGACTGGCCGGCCACTTTAATGGCCAGTACTTCCGGCTTCAGACGGCGGCCCTTACACGCATAGCAAGGCTTTTCCTGCATGAAACGTTCGATGTCATGGCGTATAAAGTCGCTGTCAGTCTCTTTATGGCGGCGCTCCAGGTTAGGGATAACGCCTTCGTACGTGGTATCGAATGTACGGCCCATGCCCAGGGAGACCTTGTATTTTTCATTGCCGGTACCGTAGAGGATTTTGTGCAGCTGGTCCTGGGTAAGCTCGCTGGTAGGTACGTGCAGCGAGAACTTGTAACGCTCGGCAACAGCCTGCATTTTCTTCATATACCAGGCGTCAACATTAACGCGGTTAAACGGGCGGATAGCACCTTCGGCAATCGTCAGGCGGCCGTTAGGAATTACCAGCTCGGGGTCAACCTCCAGGCGCGAACCAAGGCCGGTACATACCGGACAGGCGCCATGCGGGCTGTTAAAGCTGAACGTACGTGGTTCCAGCTCGGGGATAGCGATGTCCGGGTGGTCTATACAGGCATACATCAGGCTGTAGGCAGATTCTTCATTACTGTCGGCGTTTACTACTTTCAGTTTGCCTTCGGCGGCTTCCAAGGCCTGCTCGACAGATTGCGCCAGGCGGGTGCGAGACTCTTCGTTGTTTACTAAACGGTCGATAACGATATCAATGGTGTGCTTGTAGTTTTTGTCCAGCTCAGGGAACTCATCGAGTGCATACACGACGCCGTCCACACGGGCGCGAGCAAAACCAGCGCGGCTGTATTGCTCGGGGATGTGCTCGAAGGCGCCTTTTTTGTCGACGACAACCGGCGCCAAAATCATCAGGCGGATACCCTGCTCCATATTGGCCACTTGGTCAACAATATTCTGGGTAGTCTGACGGGTGACGGGCTTACCGCACACAGGACAGTGGGGGATGCCGATACGTGCAAACAGCAAACGCAGATAGTCATATATTTCGGTGACTGTCGCAACAGTAGAGCGCGGGTTGCGGCTGGTAGACTTCTGGTCGATAGAAATAGCTGGCGAGAGGCCGTCTATTTGGTCGACGTCCGGTTTTTCCATGAGGCCCAGGAACTGGCGGGCATAGGAGCTGAGACTCTCTACGTAACGGCGCTGGCCTTCGGCATAAATCGTGTCAAACGCCAGCGAAGACTTGCCTGACCCGGACAAACCGGTCACTACCACCAGCTTGTTGCGAGGCAGGTCTACATCGATATTTTTGAGGTTATGCTCGCGGGCACCCTTGACTACAATTCTCTCACTCATAAACAGGGTGTAATTATACAGAAAAAACCTAACTTATACCATCAGGTAGTTCACTGCGCGTTAACGCTGGATTATTTCGCGGGCAGTTGCCAGCATTGCAGCCTGGGATTTGAGAGTGTGCAGGCCGAAGGGGCCTTCTTCCAGGACCACTTGTGTCGTCCTGCCGTCATAGAGCGGGTTAGTGCGCCATTCTTCGGCGATGACTGCAACCATTTCGCCTTCTGGCGTATGGCGTGCCTGGGTTGCGCCGCGCGAAAAAGCCCACTCGGCAGTTTGCGTCGCCTTAGCCCGGCCGCTGCCGCGTGGTGCACTATCCAGACGGTTAACTGCCAAGTGGATAGTATCAATATAACCGGCCTTGGCCAGTTTAGCTGCTAAGGCGATAGGGTCATCGAATTCCAGGGCATGGAATACGTCGTATGCAGCACCTTCTATACCGCCCTGCTCCAATACAGATATAATTTCATTCGCACTGGAATGTTCTGTCAACTTAAGCTTTCGCCATTCTTCGGGCTTAGGCTGGTGTATACGTTTACTGGCGGGCGTGTCCATGTCGTTGTACCGTTTGACGCCATTAGGAATATTAGCGTCAGGAATGCCTGCATAGACGACCAGCGGTGTTTTACCAGTAATATTCTGCAGTACGTTCAATTGTTTGAAACCGTCGGTAATTTTCGGGAATTGGCGGGCTATTATGCCGTCATCGCCTTCGTCCTTGCGGAATGAGGAGTGGCGCGAGCGGATCAGGCGGGTAATAGCCTCATCTTCATCGCTCCAATCTTTACGGATGTCCCAGCCGTTTTCCATAAATAAGTACTCGCGGCCTTCAGGCGGTACATTAGCCTGTAGAATTTTTTCTATCATAGCGCCCCGGGCTACCGCGCGCCCCAGGAAGCGGCTAACATTAGTAGGCGTCACTTCCATGCCGTCAGCACCGGTCTGCTCCATGTAGCGTTCGTGCGCGGCAATCCCGCCCAGCATCATCAACCCACGAGGCAATGACAGGTTTGAGTGCAGGTATTCTACTTGGGCGACGCCGACGGCTTCAGAGTGTGACATAGTTCATAAATAATACCATTATTAAGACATTAAGTCAATATTTCAACAACTAGGAGTGGTCGATTTCCACACCAGTGGCAGCGGCATAATCGCCCAGCCTGTCACCTGCTGCGCTGACATGCGTCTCAATACTCTCTACATGGCTGGTATCCTCAGCCAAAGTTGTCAGCCCTTGGGCAAACTGCTCCAGGGTCGCTAGTTTTGCCACGATTTCATCAACGCCTTCCATAAGCAGGGCATTCTTACCTACTATCGACCCCAGATCGTTACAGCACATATCCCCTGCTAACTCCGCACGGCGTCCTGCCTCTACTACGGAATCATCATCAGTGTTAAGCGCACGGATTGTGGCTACGGCCTCAAACATCCATTGGCCGGAGCGAATAGCATATGCGTCTACCTTTTCAACCTGCATACGGATCCTGGCAGCTACGGCACCCACCGCGGCGATTGCGTCACTAAATTCTACACACATAGTGGCGAGCTTTCGCTGCTCCTCATTCCCGCCGTGTAATTCTTTTACGCCAAAACCGAGCATGTCCGTGGCTTCGGTCAAATTTACGCCAACTTCTTCCATACTCATAGGTTTGAGTCCTTTCAATAACAGATCAAAATTGTATATTTGTTACATTTTTTACAAACACACCATTTCTTTATATCATGTTCTGTTATATGCTGTCACGGTAAGATTGGAGCTTACTTGCTCCAAACCATAATAAACCCTGTACTGACCGTGCCAACCGGCTTGCATCGTACAGTATCTGTAATGTGTCCCCCGTCATTTTACCGTCAGGGCCGGCCGCCTTCTTAATGTCGGAAATAGCATGCTCAATCCCACGGATGGCCGCATCCACAGACGTCAGTACTCCGTCTTCGCCAGCTATCATCTGCTCTTGGTGAGTTATTGCCCCTCTCAGGCCTTCACCGTCACTGCCATCCCCGGTATGGACCACGTCATCTGCCACTTCAGTATATTCGTAGAATTGGCGCGTATCAGCCGTACCTGCCTCCCGCAGGTTCTTCAGGTGCGGGCTAACATGTAAGGGTATAGGCCTTAATGCTATAAGACCTTTAAACATGCCAGAGTCATTACATACCAACACGCCGCCACGGCGCATGCCGAGCATTATGTTATGTACAAGCTGTTTGGCATTAAAATAGTAATGTTGCAGCAAGGTGTTTACGATAACCACATCATAGCCGTCGTCATGGCTGGGCAGTGGCTGCGCGGCGATGTCATGCAAGTGGTAGGTGATTTTTTCACATAATTGCGGAGCTAGGCGAATTTCCTGCCTTCCCCCGGCATCAGAAGTAACATTAAAATAATCCCACACTTTGACGGGTGGCGGCGATGGCATTAATTCACCACCCTGAAGTCCTGCCACGGCACGGGTTATGGGGGTATCCTCGCCCGGCTCAGGCAAGCGGCGCGGGCTATTGTCGTATGCATGGATGTGATAGTTGGTAATACCTTCGGTTTCCAAAAGCGCTGCGACCGACCACGGCTCCGCGACACCGCCGCTGCCCACAATTGCGACCTGCAAGGAGGCCTCACCCAGGCCAGCCGCCAGATGCGGCGCTACGTTTGCTGCAAATACACCAATATTCGCATTGCGGAACAGCATTCCGCCAAAGCCGTCTGCCGGGCTAGAATAGTTGTATGTTTCACCCATACTGTAAGCTTTCTCCTTCTCATGTTCATGCTAGCACTATATACTTTTGCACATGGAATCATTAAAACGCCACTGGAAACAAGTGCCGGCTGCCGTACGCAAGCCACTGGTACTGATTGTGGGCGTCGCTATTATCGTAGCAGGCATTGGCATGCTGGTGTTGCCAGGGCCGGGCTGGGCTGCCATTTTCTTAGGCTTCGCCGTACTTGCTACGGAGTTTGCATTTGCAGAGCGTGTGCGCAGCTGGGCGCTAACCCACGCAAAAGAAGCCTGGGAATCATTCAAAGCTAAACGCCGCAAATCTAAACAATAACGCCCAAAATACATACGGACAAAGGCACCTCGGAAGCACTAAATGTGTTATTCAAACACATTTAGTGACCCGAACGTGCCGTGTCCGTATGTATTTTGGGCGTTATGCTTCTGATTCGGGCATAATGCTCTCAGCGTACAGCTTCAGCTCTTCAATCAGGTATTCCTGATGCCCTGTCAGGCCGCCCTTGGATAGTACGTCCTGCAGGCGGGCAAAGTATTTCGCCAGGCGGCTGTTTTGGCCACCAGCCATCAAGCGGTCAGACCGGAAACGCTCCCACGCCTCCCGCTCTTCACCGGTTAGGCTCTTAGGGAAATTACGCGCTTTATACAGCGGCAATAACGCTTCCAGGCGCTTGTCCTGGAAATGCAGGTTCAGCCGGTCAAATTCTGCCGGGTCGGCGGCACGTACAACGCTCATCTTGGATTTATCCTCAGTACCAAAGAAACCGTCATAGATGCCCATGTCTACGTCGTTTTCAGTCACCACCAGCTGGCCTTGGGTTTTCTGTTCCATAAGCTCCAGCGCTGCGCATAGCTTGTCGGCCAAGCTGGTAGCTTTTTTGAGTCTGGCTGCATGCTTGCTGATGACCTTCAGGTCTATCTGCAGCCGCTTTTGACTGGCACCGTCCAGCACTCCCATAGGCGCTACTGCCGGGCAATGGTTATACTGCATAAACTTCACGGGCAGACGTGGCTCGTCGCTGTCCTTTTTCCAGCGCCAGGCTTCGGCAAGCTGCTCGGCCGTCTTATCCGCCCACTCGGCGGGGTCGTGGCGCAGGTCATATATAATGGTTGTACCTTGGCGCTTAGGATGGGCGCATATCTGCATAGCCACCGTAGCCTTTTCAAATTCGGCAGGATATTTGCCGCTTACATACACAAATGGCTCTTTACGTTCTACCAGTCCGGCAATACTCTTTTTGTCGCGCATGCTGTACATATACTGGAACAGCTTGGTTTGCTTGTTCATGATGAGACGGGCAACGTTGATAGTCGCCTCCACATCACTTAAGGCGTCATGGGCGTGCTCATGCTCCAGCTTGTTGAGGGCGGTCAACAGCTCCAGGCGGTTCGTGGCCTTACCGTTCACGTCAAAGGGCCATTCGATGCCGTCAGGGCGCAAGGCGCGTGTCATGCGCACTACGTCCAGCATATCCCACTTACCGCGGCCGTCCTGCCATTGCCATTCGTATGGGTCGTAGAAGTTGCGGTAATGCAGGCAACGCATAAACTCATCGTCAAAACGGATAGTGTTGAAGCCTATAAAAATAGTTCCTGGCGTCGCGATCTCTTTTTCGAATGTCTGCAAGAATTCAAATTCGGTAACGCCTTCGGCAATGGTCTTCTGGGGCGTAATACCCGTCAACAACACGGCGTCTACGTCGGGCAGGCATTCATCGGTCATTTTAATAAGGATGTCCACCGGATCACCGATAGGCTTGAGGTCTATCGTGGTACGCTGGCCGGCAAACTGCATAATGCGGCTCGCCTTAGAGCTGATTCCGCTGGTCTCTAGATCGTAAAAGAAAAAACTGGCTGCCATTAGTTACCAGTGTAACAGATTATCGTCCTATTATCGTGCCCGCCGCGAACTGCCTTCGATGCGCTCGCCTATCTTGTGTGCGGCACACCGCCCCAGGAACGGTATGAACCGGTACTGGATTTGCTTACGGACACTGGCCGCCATTTCCGGATGAAGGGTAGATGGCAGTACATCATAGCACCAGTCATCGGTAGCGCGGGCAATGTGCTTTAATTTTTTGCCAGTGACATCACCCCGGTCCACGGCAGAAGAAAGCAGCTTCACGATAGCGCCGGTCTTAGTACCCATAGACCAAGGGAACACATTGCCACGACTCGGGCCCCCTATACTGTGAATTGGAAATGAGCCATCTGGATTGCGTAATAATGCCGGAAAAATATCAACCAGCACCGGGTCCTGGCCGTCGGCATGGAAGTTCCGGGTGAGGCCGTCGAATGGCGTCAGCAACCGGTCAGAGTCCTGGATAGTACTCATATCTGCAACATCTGCCAGTAGCATTGCCAGCATCTTCTCGCGCTCTGGCTGTAGCAAGCTGGCGACACTAGGCCCGTCAATACGGTCATATGTGTGCCGGATACGGAATACAGGATGTGCTATAGCGCTCATCTGTACCTCTGCTAATGTGACATCGCGCAATGCCGCTGTACGCAGCGGTTCGGCAGCTAAAGCTGCAGCATACTGTGTTATATCGTCTGCCAGGTGTTGGGCAGTCTCATAATCGTATGTTTTGAGTGACAGCTTTGTCACCTGGTCACCTGCCATACTCACGCTGGAATGCTTGCCTGCTTCGCTTCCGCTATATGTCATCATGTGCCCGGCGTACCGTTATTAGTTGTCGCCTATAAGACGTATTCCCATAACTTCATCAGCTGGGATGCGTGCGCTTAGCTCGGTAAAACCGAGCTGCTCAGGGGAATAACTAGGTATATCGTCAAACATAGTTAAAATATTATATAACGCTTATTGTATTATCCGTCAATTATCAAGCTAGCGTCGGCACTAGTAGGTCATCTCGTATTTGCCGATACGGATAGTGTCACCGGGGTCAATGCCCTGGCGGACCAGTTCGTGGAGGATACCCTGCTTGTGCATGATGTCGCGCAAGCGTTCCACGCCTTCGGGAAGGTCAAAGTTAGTGCGCGCCGCAAAGCGCTCAATCTTGGAACCGCTGACAACGTATTCGTTTTCTACCTTAGTTACCTGCCAAGCGTCGTTATCGTCGTCGCCCAATGACAATACCGGAACAGTTGGCGCGCCAATAGATGCTTCGGCAGCGCGTTCGTGGGCACGATGCGTCTCTACCAGCTTGCGCACTTCGCGCAGCATTTCGACAACACCTTCCTTGGTCGGGGAAGAAATAGCGGTAACCACAGTACCTTTGTCGACTACCTTTTTTAGCCTAGCCAGCTGGTCGTTTAGGATTTCGCGGTCCATACCTTCAATTTTTGTGAGGGCAACCACCTGGGGGCGGGTAGACAGGTCGATCTTATAGGCCTTTAGCTCGTCCTGGATAATAGTGTAAGTGCCGGCGACGTCATCCTGATATACGTCTATCAGGTGTATGATAACGGCGGTGCGCTCAATGTGACGCAAGAAGTCATCGCCAAGGCCTTTGCCCTGGGCGGCGCCAGCAATCAGGCCGGGGATATCAGCAAACAATAGGCCATCACCGTCTACGTCAACCACGCCAAGGTTAGGGACGAGGGTGGTGAACGGATAATCGGCAATCTCAGGGCGGGCGTTGCTGATGACACTCAATAATGTTGATTTGCCGGCGTTCGGCAGGCCCACTAGGCCCACATCGGCAATCATTTTCAGCTCTAGCTGTACCATCAGCTCTTCACCTGGCTCGCCTTTTTCTGCAATACGCGGGGCCTGACGTGTGGAGCTGATGAAGTGGGCATTGCCGAAGCCGCCTTTGCCGCCTTTAGCGATAACAGCCGTAGCGCCATCTTCACGAAGGTCAGCCATTACTACGCCATGTTCATCGGAGGCGATAGTGCCTACCGGCACGTGCACCAACAGGTCTTTCGCGTTCCTGCCATTCTTGCGGACCTGGCCGCCAGGGATACCGCCTTCAGCGATAAGTTCACGCTGGTAGCGGAAGCTGGCCAAAGTGTTCTGGTTACGGCTGGCCACCAGAATAACACTACCGCCCCTGCCGCCGTTACCACCGTCCGGGCCGCCCTTATCGATAAACTTTTCGTGCCGGAAGCTGACACGGCCATTGCCACCGTCGCCTGCTTTAACTAAAATTTTTGCCTTATCGATGAAATTCATATGTAATAGTATACCGCGTTACAGGTGTTTTGTTGTAAAAAATTCTAGTGGACGTAATTGTAGCTGCTTGCTACATCGGCCGAAACCATCTTATAGTCGCGTACGCCCCAGCCGCCGCGAGGCGTTGAGTCGGTCATAGAGACCTGGCCATAAGAGTTCATTTCCGATATCCAAATACTGCCATCGGCGTTCACCGCCTCTACGAATGCTACGTGCCCAGCGCCGCGCTGCGAGGTAACGACCGCTGCGCCGACTGTCGGTGTCTTGTTTACTAGCAACCCCATTGCAGCTGCGCGGTCGTCCCAGGTACTGGCATTACCGAGATTCTGAGGGATAGGGTTGCCCGCTTCGGCGCGGCGGTTAGCCACATACCAGGTACAAAAGCCGTAGTCATATCCGTTGTAAGGGCCGTACACGGCAATAGTAGAGCCAGTGGAAAAACCACCGGCATACGCCGAAGTAGTAGCCGGAGCTGCCGGCTGCTGGCCATTAGGGATGAGGATTTGCTGGCCGGCTGCCAATCCAGTAAGCTCAATGTCGTTCACTACAATAATCTGGTCTTTGTTAGCGCGGTATTTGCTGGCCAGGCTATCGACGGTGTCGCTAGCCTTTACGGTATAGACAATGCCGTTGACTGGCGGGATAGACAGCTTGATACCGGCATTTACAGTATTACCGCTAAGGTTGTTAGACCACATCACACTGTCGGAAGTAACATTAAATTTAGAGGCAATACTGGCCACCGTATCGCCGCCAGCTACAACATATGTTTTGATATCTTTAGAACTGGCAAAGGTAGTCACAACCGATTGCGGTTTGGCCACAACAGTAGAGTCAGCCGCAGATACCGCCAACTCTGCAGCTACGCTGTCGGCCTGGTTGTTGACTGCGGTGCGCTCAGTGAGATTTAACACCTTGGCCGCATTGGCAGCAATATCCGCGGATGAAATCTGATCTAAGGGCTCACCTGCACCGTTATTAACAGCGCTGGAGGAAACATTACTGAGTGTTTGCTGGCTGCCGGTACCCTGAAATGCAAAGGCACCGATAGCTACCAACATCAGTACGTTGAGTACCACTAACATGGTACGGGTAGTGCGGCGGGTGTGCAGTATGCGGTCGGCATATTTAGATAGCCGCTGCCAGAAAACTGGCCGGCTTGCAGGCAGGCGTTCGATTAAACCACGTGTATCGTTGCTGATGATAAATCTCCAAAATGAGGTGGTAGCCCAGGCATATACAGAATAACCCTATTTGCTACAAGCATAAGTATAGCATATATGCGCACCTGTCAACACCCTGCCGGGGATAAGAACTACTGGCTGCAGAGCTTTTTACAGTACTGCGTAATGGCAGCCTGGTGCTCTTCGAAGGTATGCGTAAAGTGTGTCGTACCGTCATCTCCCGCTACAAAATAAAGATAGTCGGTAGTGGCTGGATGTGCCACGGCCTGCAAGGAGCTTTCGCTGACGTTACTGATAGGCGTCGGCGGCAGACCTTTATGGATTAGTGTGTTATAGGGTGAGTCAAATGTGAGCGAACCGGTCTGTCCGGCAATATGTGAGCCATACAACGCCGTCACATCCGAACCGAGCTGCATGTCCGTACGCAGCCGCTTTAGGAATACCTGGGCCACAATAGGACGGTCTGCGGCGCGGGACACTTCCTGCTCGACGACCGACGCGAGCGTAACCGCCTGATATGTGCTCAACCCCTGCTTGGCAAATGCCGCCCGGATATCTGGCGTGAGCTTGTTGTCCATCTCTTTTAAGGACGCTTCGATAACTTGCTGCGGCTTGGTAGTATCAGTCTTCTGGTACGAGTCTGGGTAAATGTAACCCTCAAGCGAAGCGGCGGCCGGCTTGTCTACTAAAGCTGCATTGCTTGTGTAGGTTGCCGGGTCGAGGGCAGTGTCTATGTCTGAGTTCGAAAAGCCATAGTTAGTCAGTGTAGTACGGATCTGGTCCAACCGCTGGCCGGGTATGATCGTCACGAGGTCAGTGGCTACTTTACCGTGCGTCAGCTGTGAAACGATTTCGGATACGCTCTGAGCAGTCTCCAGTGAGTACGTACCTGCCTCCAGATCGTCACGGACATCCTTGCTGCTGACATACAAACGGAACGCCCACGTACTGCGGATAAGGCCATTATCTTTAAGCAACTGCGCGATCTGGTCTACTGTAGCACCGCTTTCAATAGTGATGCGCTTTGCCTGGCCTTGACCCTGTCCGCTCACCGCCTTCAAATTTTGGAAATATACATGGCGCACGGCTACCGTAGCGCCAACCAGCACTGCAAACAACACGGCACACACAATTACCAACCGTTTTACGATAGGCCGCTTTGGCGGCCGTGACGTGTATCTCACGCTATACCCTCCGGATTGTCACGTAAAAAATCTTCTAAAATGTATGTCGCACTCAAGGCATCGATGTCACCCTTTCGATAGGGCTTCCCCCTGCTTTCCAGCTCGGCTTCAGCCTTGCGTGACGTAAGCGCCTCATCCTGCCAATGCACTTCCAGACCCAGCCGTTCGCCAAGCTCACCGCCGAACGCCTGGATACGCGCAGTCTGGGCGGTCTCCTGCCCATCTAATCCACGAGGCAGGCCGACAACCAGCATTGTAGCGCCTTCCTGTTTCATAAGCGCACGGATATCCTCAAAGACGTTGGGCGTGTGTTGTATGGTAGTTAGCGGGCTAGCCAGGCGGGCCATAGTATTGGCCTGGGCTATGCCGATACGTACTTCACCCACGTCCAATGCCAGTATGGTGCTAATTGTCGTCTGCATTGGTGCTGTTCGAAGATGCCGCCGGCTTTTCAATCGTAACGGTAATCTTGGACTCTTTCTTAGGGATCGCGTTTACCCAGAACGGGCTGTAGTGCACTTCTACGTCTGTTACGCCTGGGTTTTGCTTTACAGCTTCACGGGCGCTGTTAGCCTTCTTCCCGGCGACCTGTTTCTTGATGTCGGCAGTCTTGAGGTCTGGGCCAGCAATGACCGTTGTCTGCATTGTTATGGTGGCGCTACCGTCCGGTGCGCTCTGCAGGCCGAATACTGCTTCGTTTAGCCCGAAGTCCAGTATGCTTTGCTTCTTAGGGTCAATTTTCTTGTTAACGTCTGCTTCAACGATCTTCTTGAGGTCACTTTCGTGTGCCCCAAACATACTGTAGGTGATAGCCTGCGTCACTGTGACAGTATCAGCGGCGTCACCGGCGTTAACACTTGTCTTTGTGTCAGGGGTGGTGCTGGCGAATGTTTCTATGACCGGAAAATAACCCTTAGTTACCAGGTCTGATTTCAGCTGGTCTTTGATGGTGTCGGAGTTCTGGCTGCCAATCTTCTGCGTCGCACTGTCGATGTCCGCCTGGGTAACAATCTTCTTGATATCGTCAGTACCGCCACTCATAGCGTTAGTGGATGAAGCAGTAATCTTGGAGGACAGGCCAGGGATAGTAAAAGCGCTGGCGCCGACATTATATTTAGTGCCTGGGTTCTGGGCGATAACGGTCACGCTGTCGATGTGGCTGCCGGTACTCCTACAGGTTCCCCCGCTGGAAAAATTGCCAGCGCCAAGAGATAAAGGCGTAGATGTGATAAACGTAACACCGGCAGTAGTCATAGCCGTGCCAGTAGGCAGCGTAACAGGGTCGTCAGTACAGTTTTTGACGTTTACCATACCAGTAGCCTTCTCGCCGTTGTTTTGCTGGCCGCTGGCATCTACCTGCTGGGTCAGGGTCTTCTGTGTTTGCTGAACCTTCGCGGGTACTATACTTTCGCCTGTATCAAGGGTAACTGCGTCACCGGTCTTTAAAGTTACGACTGAGCTACTGGTAAGCGACTGACTGTTAGTTTTGATAGTGACCGTAGCTTTTGGCATGACGGCGAGGGCGAAATAGCCAAATATAACCAACGCCACTACACCGACACCGGCGATAATAATTGCCAGGCGGAACTTGTTGAAGTCCGGTACGGCCAGTTTCTTGTCTTTCGGCTTCCCTGGCTTGCCGCTCTTGCCCAGCACAGCGCCAGATGCGCTGGTCTCTTCGGCAATTTCGTCATCGCTGAGGTCGATAGTGTCATCCATGCCCGCAGCAGGGTTTGGCCCGCGGCCTTGGGGCGGGGCTGCAGCAGCACCGGCCAGCTCACCGACAGGGCGCGCACCGTCCGCCTGAAGGTTGACGGTTTGCTCAGGTGTGTCGTCCTGGATGATGTCGTCTTCGTCGACTAAGTCAGGACGGCTGTCAGGGTGGAGTGGTTCGTCAGGGATTTCCGGCTTGGACTGGAGTGTCTTTGCAACAAACATACCCACACCGCCAGCGAGCGGCATAAGTCCCGGCTCGGATGTGATAAGTACCAGGTTCTTTTTAGATTCGTCGGCGCTGCGCTTCAGCAGTTTCATATTAACGACGCTCTGCAACGTAGTAGCGCGCTTCGGCAATACTAAGGCGACAATTTTAGAATGGCTGCCGCGCACCTTGTCGATGATACCGGTTATTTCGTCGTCGACGTCGATGTAGATGACATCTTTATTAGATGGATTTGTCTTCTCGCTCATACCCGTAGTGCCCTATCTATTTTTTGACGTATAGACCCGTTTTGATCTGGAGCAACTGAAAATTGTAATGTGTCGAGGCCAACCCGCAACAACCCCATAGCCGTGATGAACGTGTGGTCGGTTACGTCACCAGTCTTATCTATGATACCTACGACTTGGTCGGGGTGGATGTGTTGTACACTAGGCTTACGGGTAAAAGGCAGGCTACTGTACCAAGGGCTGCTTTCCAAACGTTCCATTAGCAGGTCTAGGCTGGAGCCGCCGCCGCATAACAGCAGCTTATGCGGCAGGTTGTCGAGCTTGTCGAATTCCCCTAGAGCCAGCTCAACGCCACTCATCCACACATCAAGGGTTTTCTTCAGGGAGCCTTCTACGGCCGCCTGGCGGGTTTGCGGTACGCGGCCTTCGCTGAGGCCGACCTTCAGCGCTTCTGCCTGGGCAAACTCTACGTTGAGGTCACGCTCTACGGCGCGGGTGTATGCCCGGCCGCCGATGCCAAACATCTTTGTGCCCTGCACGCCACCGTCGGTGATCACGGCGATGTCAGTGGTACCGCCACCGACGTCCATTAGTATGGCATTCATGCTAGCAGTAGTGTCGTCGCCAATCACTGACCGTGCTACGGCAAATGGTTCAGCCGCCACCGCCAACAGATCGAGGTCGAGGCGCTGGGCGGTTTGCTCAAGGGCACCAATGTGGATAAGCGGCGCGAACGCAGTATATAGCTGCACGACGACTTCTTTACCTTGGAAGCCAATAGGGCTGGTAACTTTATAACCATCGATTTCGATGCCCACCAATGCACTGTTTACTAGTTTAACCTCTACGGTCTTGCCGCCAAGCTCCCAGGCCAATTGCTGCTTGGCTTTTATCTCGGCGCGCTGCTGTACTAGCTTGATGATGCGCTGCACCTCTATGAGGTCGAGGGCTTTGTTGGCATCCTTACGAGATACTCGGACAGTGGTGGTAGTACCCTTTACAAGTTCTCCGGCAATACCGATAACAGCAGTACGCACGCTGATACCGGCCTGCTGTTCCGCCTGCGCTAGGGCTTTGTCACAGTTTTCAACTACCGCGGCAATATCGGCGATAGCGCCAGCCTGCATGTCACTTAAGCCTTGGTGCGCGCGTGAAGCGCCAATAATCTCAATGCCATCATCGGTAACTTTGCCGATGAGGGCCTTGACGAATTCGGTGCCAACATCAAGGCCGACGATGTATTGCTCTTCATCGCCAGACGCATTTTTCTGCGCCATCTTAGAATTTACTTCGGTAGCTTTCGCGGCTACTTTGCCACTAAGGCCCCGTATGGAGTTTTTGAACTGATCAAGCATAATCGTGATCTATTATAGCATGGGTTATCCTGCGCGGTAGCCCCTTATAGTAACTTTATGTACAAGGATATGTACTTGCAGCATATGGTATAATTTGACGCTATGAGCGAAACCGGCCCTACTTGGGATGAAACACTACAGGCGTTCAGCCCCCGTCGCAGGATGGAAATACGCAACAGCTACGACGATGCTATGTTCAGCTACCCTGACGGGCCGCCGCCTAAAATACTCGAACAGCTGCAAAATGAGCCTACCTCCACTTATACGGAATTCTTCCGCGGCAACGCCGTTGGAGACCTGACCGTTATCGCCGGGCAAATAGCGCCGGAGATACAACGCCGGACCGGCCGGGCTGTGCGGATCGGCATGGTTGCCTGTTCTGGCGGCGAAGAAGCATATACATTAGCAGCACTCCTGCATAATGAAAACGTCGACGCCGCTATCACTGGTATGGACATCAACCCGGCAGAACTCCAAAATGCCCGCGAAGGCAAATACAAGACGTTTGGTATCTTAGGACATTCACGGGCAGTAGGGCTTGGCGTAGCGGGCCTATTTATACACGAAGACGACCACACCCGGCCAGCTGACGTACTGAAGGACTACGTCAATTTCCAGGAACACGACATCCTCAAACACCCACTAGACGACAAAAACCCCTTTGACATCATTACGATGTATAACATCCTGTACCATTACAGTGAAAAATCACGGGAAACAATCATCGATAATGCCCTTGCTGGCCTTACGCCCGGTGGAACGTTCGCTTACGAAGGCAAAATTACAGTAGACTTAGTCCCCGGCTACGACAAATGGGCAGATAGGGCTGGCCGCAAGCTTGGCCTACCGGCAGATACTGCCACCGGCGCTAAAGATGGCATACGCACGTACCATCCTGATAAACGCAATACGCCTGAGCCGCCCCAGCAACATCTGCCTACACCAGAGATGTCAGGCATGAATTCGCATAAGGCCCGCCCCGATTGGCCCGCCCCTGAAATGCACAGCGTTGTTGTAACCTTCCGTACAATACCGGGACATATCGAAGAATACGAATAAGCGTACAGACGTCTCTGCCGTTACGCCAGTACGGCCTTGATGCGGCGGATACCTGCCGAACTGGCTTCTTCTTTGATGATCTTAAAGCGCTTGCCGTCTTCAAACAGCTGCAACGTATGGTCGACATGCGGGCCGCCACAGATCTCAAAGCTAAATGGCTTGTCGGTGCCGTCAGCAATCATCTTGTACACTTTAACTGTTTCGCCGTAGCGGTCACCAAACTGGCCGAGCGCGCCCATCTCTTCGCGGGCAACTTTGGTAGGATACTCAGCAAAGCTGACTTTAAGGTCTTTGCCGATCTGTTCATTGACGATATCTTCGACTTGTTTGATCTGTTCCGAGGTAACCTTTTCGGGATGGCTGAAATCAAAGCGCAGGCGTTCCTCAGTGATGTTAGAGCCATTCTGCACGACATGGTCACCTAGTACCTGGCGCAAGGCCTGGTACATCAGGTGCGTAGCAGTGTGGTATTTCTTATGCTGGAGCGTCTGGCCGCCGAGGCCGCCCTTGAAAGTACCTTTGGCTGCCGTCTGACTGCGCACGCGCTGGGCTTTCATACGCTCCTCAAACTGTTCACGCCAGTTTTCCGGTACATCCACACCTGCTTTAAATGCCTCTTCAGTACTCAGCTCTACAGGGAAACCATACGTATCGTATAGCTTGAATATAATGTCACCAGTCATACCCTGTCCGTCTTTGGTCATTTTGCCAAATTCATGGATACCCTTGCGCAATGTCTGGCGGAAAGCCTTTTCTTCTTTTATCAAGATAGCGATCACGTCGTCGCGGCGGCTGGCTACGTCGGGCATGTCTGTCTGGTACATGCCGGTAATAATCGGGACGATTTCCGGCAGAAAGTTCTGCTCCACACCTAGGTCAAACGCAAAACGGATCGCGCGGCGCACCAGACGGCGCATCACATAGCCCTGTTCTTTGTTGCTTGGCAACACGCCATCTACAGCCAGGAACGTTGCGGCACGCAAGTGGTCAGCAATAACGCGCATGGCGTTGGTGTGGCTGTCATATGTCTTGCCGGAGATTTTCTCCAGCTTTTCGATAATTGGCCACAGGATGCTGATCTTGAAGACGTCCGGGTTGTTGAGGGCGGCAGCGGCGATGCGCTCTAGGCCGGAACCGTGGTCAATGTTTGGCTTTTCCAGGGGTACAAATACGCCGTCGGCTTCTTTGCGGTAGGCCATAAAGACATTGTTGCCGATTTCCATGAAGCGGCCACAGTCACAGTTCGGATGGCAGTACTCGCCGTATTCCGGGTTATGCGGCGTACCAAAGTCGTAGAACATCTCGCTGTCGGGGCCACAAGGGTCGCCAATTGGCGTCTTTTCGGGGCTGCCGTTACGGCTCCACCAGTTTTTGGAACCGTCGTAATAAAAAATGCGTTCGCCTTCTTTAATACCACGCCGGTAGCCGTCTGCCTCGGAGCCAATGTCGGCCACACCAGAGCTTAAGCCCTTAGCCTCAAATAATTCCTGCCACATCTTAGCAGCCTCTTCATCTTTAGGGATGTCATATTCCGGCGCACCGATAAAACAGGTAATGTACAGCTTGCCGGGGTCCAGTTTGACAACACCGGTCAGGAACTCCCACATCCACGGCACTTGCTCACCTTTAAAGTAGTCGCCCAGGCTCCAGTTGCCGAGCATCTCAAAAAATGTTGTGTGGCGGTTATCGCCCACTTCTTCGATGTCTTGGGCGCGCAAACAAGTCTGGCTGTCAGCGATACGCGTGCCTTCGGGGTGTGTCTCACCCAACAGGTACGGGATCATTGGCTGCATGCCAGAGCCGGTAAACAACGTACTAGGGTCATTTTGCGGCACCAGCAGCGCACGCGGAATAACCGTATGGTTACGATTTTTAAAAAACTCTAAATAGGCGTTGCGGATTTCTTGTGCTGTCATATTACCTCTTATTATACAAATGTTATCAGATATGCAAAAGAGGCCCGGTTACCCAGGCCTCTTGAGCGTCGTAGCGGAGCTGCTTAGCCTACTGTCGGGCCTTGCGGCGTCTCTTCGCTGTCGTCAGCGGCGTCAAACGCTGGCGCTTCAGGGTCTGCCTCGGCATCACCTGCCGCAGGTACGGTCGGGTCGGCCGGCTCAGCTGGCGCCTCTGGCAATGATGGAACTGCGCTGGCAGTGTCTGCTGGAGCGTCTGCGCTGCCGTCGGAGTCTGCTACGCCAGCTTCGGTAGATGCGCCATCAAAGGCTACATCTGCAGGTGCTGCGCTGGCAGGCACGGTGCCATCTGCCGGAGTTGCTGTTGCCGGGTCAGCCGGGACACCAGGTGCAGGCGTGCCCGCGCCGGTGTCATCACCTGCTGGCACGTCAGCAGCTACAGGGTCACCTGCAGCAACTGCCGGGTCGGCCGGTGCAGCTGGAGCTTCTGGGGTATTTGCACTGACAGCTGGATCAGCTGCTGGAGCTTGGCTAACACTTTGGTCAACAGGCTGTTCCTGCTGCTCGTCTTTTTTGTCGTCATCGTGATGACTGAAGAAGCCCATATGTGCTCTCCTTATATTTTTAGTTTATGTTATTGCTTACGCTTCTTTATTGTAACAGTACTATCAATAGTTAGCGAATTATGTAGTAATTAGGTCATCCTGGATAAGCGGCTAAATGACGATACCGCTACCTACCACGCGGTCACCTTCGTACAACACTGCTGACTGGCCGGCGGTTAAGGCGCGGACTTCACTGTCCAGCGTTACACGCCAGTTGCCATTTTCCAGCTGGCGCAGACCGGTTACATCCAGTAGTTCTGCGCGGTAGCGGGTACGCACCATGTACACGCCGCCAGATACCGGCGGCTGGTTGATCCAGTGCGGGCTGGTAAGCGTGATCTCATTACTCCACAACCGGGCATCCTGAAGGTCGGTAGTTACATATACTTCGTTCTTTTCCATATCCTTGCCCACGACGTAATATGGCAAACCGCCGCCTACACCCAGGCCTTGGCGCTGACCAATCGTGTAATATAGTGCGCCGTCATGCTCACCGACATCAATACCATGCTGGTCAAAGATACGGCCAGGCTCGGTGGTGACATATTCTTTCAAAAAGTCCTTGATGCCCACCTTACCTACGAAACAAATGCCCTGGCTGTCTTTCTTTTCGGCGGTCGCCAGGCCGTACTTGCGCGCCAGTTCGCGCACAGCAGGCTTTTCGTATTCACCAATCGGCATCAGGCTTTTGTGCAGAGCGTCTTCCGTGACGCGACACAGGAAGTAGCTTTGGTCTTTATTCCCGTCTACACCCACCAGCAGCTTGCCGTCCTGGATACGGGCATAATGCCCGGTTGCGATCATATCGGCACCATCTGCCAGTGCAGCATTCAGGAACAGCTTAAATTTTACTTCCTGGTTACACATAATGTCCGGGTTTGGCGTGCGCCCGGCCTTATATTCGTCAATCATGTAGCCTACGACCACATGGCGGTATTCTTTTTCAAAGTCATACATTTTGAAAGATATGCCCAGCTGCGTCGCAACACGCTTGGCATCCTGGTAGTCCTCTTTCCATGGGCAGACCATACCTGGCAGGTCCTGGCTCCAGTTTTTCATATATACACCGGTCACCTCATATCCAAGACTAACCAGCAGAGCTGCTGTAACCGACGAGTCCACGCCGCCGCTCATACCGACAAATACTTTCTTTGACATATCTATATAATTTTAGCAAATTAAAGGCCTGCTGGCCAGCGGGTAACGCCTAATCTTCAGCCGATTGGGCTTCCAGGTGCTTGCGCAGCGCTGATAACTCGTAACGCCGCCCAAGCCAGAAGGATAACAGTATCAGCGGCAGCATCAAGGCCGCCGGGATCCACAGCACTTTAATAATCGTAATTACATTAGTACCACTGCCATTAGACGTCGTGCCGCTGGGCGATGCGGCCGAACCATTAGCCTGTCCTACTAGCTGCAGGAAGGCTGTCTGGCCGTTCTTGTCGACAGCTTTTACGATAACCACATACAGGCCGGCACTCTGGTACACATGATCAATATTAAACGTGCCCGCAAAGGATTGCGTATATAGGCTCTGGCCCTTGCCATCGCCCCAGTCTACGCTGATGGCATATGGTGACGTACCTCCGGCGACTGTAATCGGCCATACCAGCTTAACGCCGGGGTTCTCGCCTTTGCGGGCATAAATGCTGGTAAGCGTCAATAAAGGGATATTTGTGGTCTGGAAGGCATCGTTGTTGTAGGTAACTGTTACGGTATTACTATCCGGGCCAGGCTGGTCCAAAGCGTCGAACTGACGGGCTATGAGGTCATTGCGCCCGTCAAATAAGTCTACCTGCAAGCTGTAGCTACCCTTGCTACATATAGCCGACCCTACAAAGATATTGTTGGCAAAAATCTTTACCAGCAGGTCAGAGGTACATAGGCCGTTTACGGTAATAGGCATCTTGCTGAATGACTGGCCGTTACTAGGCGTAGCAATCGTGGCAGCCGTGGTGGGCGCAGGCGTCTTTACGGTGCCTTGGAGGCCAGCTGCGCCGTCTTTGGGGCCGGGGGTGGGTACGGCCGCAAAAGCCTGTGGGGCGGCAGCAGACAGCACGACAGCAGTACACAGTACAGCTAGCGTAAGCCGCTTCCACCACTGCCGTATTACCATCTCATTCCCCTTCCTGGCTTAGGGCTAACGCCGGCGGCCCCTGCTTGCACGCTGGATGATGCGCTTGTTGTAACTGCGTATCATGCGTGGCACTACGAAGATCAGGAACAATATCAGGATTACCGCTAAGATAACCAGTACAAAGAACAGTACTGGCACTACATAAATAGTTTTCTTAACCGTTAACAGCTGGCCGGTCGTGCCGTAGCCAAAACTACCTTCTAGGGTGTATTTACCAAAACCACCTACTTTGGTTATAGAATTATCAAACTTACGTATACTGTCAGGCAATACGGCGCCCCTTGGCGTCTTCTCATTTACGCTGATTGTCTGCAGTAGACGGTTGGATTTCTTAATAGTGACAGTGCCGAATGGTTCAACCTGTACATTGCCTTCGTTCTTGAATCGGGTAACCAACGTAAGGTCTTTATTGCTAGTAAAGAACGAACCTGCCTTGCCCTTTTGGGTCACGTCCATACTCGCGACGCTCATCTGCTCTTTGATGGCGCCATTTACGCGCAGCAGGATAAGCGTACCGACACTGGCGGCCAGGTTGACGTTCTTGTCGCCGCTGCCTTTTGCTGGGGAGAAGCGTACTGCACCGTAGTAGCCACCGCCAGCTGCGCCAGCTGGCACTTTAACGATCAATTTTATATTGCGCTGTTCTTTCGGCTGTACAGTCAGGTCTTTTAATGGCTGTGCAAAACGCTTGAAGCTATGTGAAGGCGCATACGCCTCTTCGTCGAGGATTACGTTTGGCTTGCCGGACTCGTCATCGCTGGCCGTAAAGTCGTTGATGGCCGGATGCAGCGTAACCGGTACGCTGGTAAGGTTCTGGATAAATAGATCCACCACCTTAGTAGTGCCCGGGTCCATACTGATGTCCCAGCGCACCGGGGACACTTTGAGTGCGTCGCCAGTAACCGTCGCCGTTTGCGCGGCGTTTGCGCTTCCTACCCAGGCCGTACCGACCAAGCAGTTTACCGCAACCATAACTATGGCGAGCGCGGTCAGAATTCTGCGTCGGATCATGTTTCCCCTCATTTAATATTTGTACTTATGGTATCAGAAACGTTAGAAGTTTGCCAAACAAACATACGTTAAGGTGGTTGAATACACCCCCGAAGCCTGACTGCTTGGAATGTTAACAATATAACTGACAGTATATTTGCGGTAATCATCTGGCTGACTGGCCGTAGCGATAGTGTCGCCTGTATTGAACCGGAACTGGTTAGCCTGGTTGTATCCCGCAGCAACAGCCGCAAAACCCGGCCCTGTAGCGTCCTGGCCGACGGTAGGGTTAGAGTTGGCACGTAAGTTAATGCCAAATTGGCTTGTACCCTTCTGCGAGGGGCCACCAGCCATAGCGTTAATCACATTCGGCCCGGAGGTCATAGTGGTGCCCTGCACCCACATGCTATAGCCATTCGAAGCATTAGTGGCCACTATTATCTGATGTTGCGCAGCCGAAGTGATCTGCGGCGTTAAGTCCCCCAGGTCAGAAAACGGTTCTGTAGCCGTCTGGCAGTCCAGGCCAGTAATGTTCTCGCCAACGCAAAACAGCAGATAGGGTGGCACTTCAGCGTTAATGGCCACGTTGTTGACATAGTAGAGCGCCAGGCCACCAGCGTCAGTAGGGATACCTGTAGCGTCGCTAGACGCGTACGTATATATACGTGCAAACATCGGCCCTGGGTTGTCTGGGTTAGTGATATTGGCAAAACTATATTGCCCAGTTATATTACTGCCTATTAGCGCTGGTGGACGTGTGAGTACAATCTGGTTGGTGGCGCCAGGGCCTATCGTAAAGCCCGTTACACCCGACTGTGATGTGAGCGTAGCGGCGGACGCGTCCATGCCCGGAGGCACCGTGCAAGGAATGTCTACAATCGGTGTGTTGTCGCAGAACAATATTTCTACCGACCCGATAGTCGTACCGTTCGTAGGGTAAAGGAACTTGGCTTCATACGACACACCCGCAGTGCCTGCATAGTTATTGCTCATTTTGAGCGAGCGTGGTGTGGGGTCGGCCGCATATGCGCTGCCCGCAAATGGCGAGCTGCCAATTATGAGCCCTATGATACCGATAAGAAGTGCAAATCTGGAGGCGGCAAGTTTACTTGCGAAACGAACCATTCATTTGTTATCCCTGCGCTAGAACGTGCCTGTGGCGATTAGGATAATATTGGCTGTATATAGACCGGCTGGAGTAGTGTTGGATGCGGTAGCCGCAAAGGTAAGGGCGTTGCCTACGTTGTTTACTGGGGCCGTGGCAGAGGCGATGGCGTCTCCATATGTTCCGAGGACGTTAGCACCGCTTGCACCAGTTGTGTCCATCCCATAGTGAGTCGCCGTACCGTCATTGTAGTTTGAATCTGCCGTAATAGTACCGGTGCCGCCGGTGCCGCTCGCTACATAGACACCAAATGCTGCCGTTCCTGCTGTAAATGCTACCGGCGTCGTACTACTGCCAGAGTTTGCTGCGGGGATAAAGTTGCTTCCTGAGTTCAGTCCACCTGAGGTTGCTGTGTTTCTCATCCTTATCACTGCACCACCGTTAGCATTGGTCGAAAGCTGCGTGAAGGCGCCTGCCGTGTCTACCGCGGTGCTGTCCAAAATCGTGTTGGCGCCATGCCCGATTAATAAGTCCGGCTGAGTTACCGCCGACCCCGTCTGGCCACAGTTTGGCCCCGGGGCTACGCCGGATACACAGAATGTCATGGTTTCCTGCACCTTGGCCGTAATCGTAATCACGTTAGCAGTAGAGAGGGCAAAGCCACCATAGTCGATTGCGTTCGTGTTACCTTCTGTACCAGGAGCGTAGGATAGTACGTCACCGGTGTCAGAGTTATAGGTAATAAGGCGGGCGTAGAATGTGCCAGTGTAGTTAGGGTTGTGAACGCCGGTGATGGTGAAGTTGACCGTTTGGCCGGCCGTTAAGGCATCACCCGAAGACTTAACCATGCGCAGCGTACGGCCACTGTTCTGGCCGGTTACGGTGTAGCCGGTAGTAAGGCCACTTACATAAGTGATACTTGGTGAAGCGCCCACTGTAAACGCACCCAAGTTTGTAGTGTTACAGGTAGTGTCGCCTACGATAGGTGTACTGGTACTGTCACAGAAGTCTAGTATAAGACCCTTTAGGGTGAAGGCGGTGGCCGAGTTGAACTTCACGTCGTACGATACCGATGACTGGTTGGCGCGTGAATCGCTGAGTTTGATTGAACGTACTTGTACCTGTCCGCCGGAAGGCGCAGCTGAAGCACGATGATATGTCACCACAGGAGTCAACCCGGCGACTGCGAATACCATAGCAATCAACACGTATGTTGTACGCGATAATCCTTTGATCTTCTGTATCATGCGTTGCATGTTCCTTCTATGTTTTTATTTGTAGGTTTTCAATACTTACAGTATCACGCTCATGTTAAGCTATGCAATACTTTTTATTGCTACTTTTCCACAATAGCAATAATTAAATTGTTATTAAACGCCTCGTTCGCATGCAAATGTTGTGGAAAATAGCGAATTATTCTAAAATTACAGGAATGAAGCCGGTACTTTTTTATATGATTGGCTATCCGGGAGCTGGAAAAACGACACTCGCTAGCAGGCTGAGTTACTGGCTAAATATTGAACACCTGCGCGGTGACAAAATTGGCATTGAGCTTTTCCGGTTCCCTACGTTCTCCCAGGAAGAGCGTAGTATTGTGTATTCCGAAATGGCGCGGCGTGCCGGACAACATCTGCGCAATGGCAAACATGTCATATATGACGCCGCAGTCAATACTATCGCACAGCGCGACACCCTGGATGCCCTAGCTGAACGCAATGGCGGCATTGCAGTCGGCATATGGGTGCAAGTGCCTACCGAACTCGCTAAAAAGCGTGCCGGTACGGCCCGTAGTGACGGCATCACCGGCGCAGTAGTGCGCGTAATACCATCACACATCTTTGACCAATACGTACAGGCATTTCAGGAGCCAGAGCAGCATGAACGCATCATATACATATCAGGGCACGCCCCATTCCCTTTGCAATACCGGCGCCTACTGCGCCAAGTGCGTATCCGCGGACGCAACATGCCACGCCTCGTGTAATGCCTGTTATGGTCGGTTCTAGTACGTGGAAGTAGCCACCAGCACACCTTGGTAGCTATAGACGCCATCCGGCGTAAGGTTGCTGACATTATATATAAATGAAATCGTGTAATCCGTCTCGCCGGAACTTTTAGTGGAGCTGGCGATAGTGTCGCCTTTTACGTATTTATACAGGTTAGCCGTGTTGTAGCCAGCGGCAACCGTACCATAGCTGAATGTATTGTCAGGGACCTGTACGGGTGGGTTGCCGAATGACGTTGGGCTGGTGTTTGCCGCTAGGTTTACCCCGAACTGTTCAGTCCCAACAGCGGATGCGGTCGGCGACGTAAGGCCGGCTATCTGGTAGCCGCTGGTGGTGTTCGTGGGCGGGTCGGAGGCGAGCGTTACTACATAGCCGCTGGCTAAATATGTCTTTACGGCGAACGTGGCCTGCGTAGTGGCAGTACCGGTCGTGCCAATAGTACCAAGGTCGATATTGGCACCGGCAACACTAAACGCCAGGTATGGGTTGCGGTCTACGTTAAAGCCAGCCTGGGCCTGGAAGGCGGTACTGGCCGTATTACCCGCGGCAATCTCGCCAGCGCTCTGCTTGGAGCAGTATGTTGCAGAACAGGCATTCAGCTCACCGCCAGCGCCCATAAACACTTGGTCCACCTGATATCCAGACGAAGAAGACTGCGCCGCATACGCCATAGGATTCAGGACGGCCAGAACTAGCACAGACACTGTACCACTCACCGTCGCCAAACCCCGCCGCCATTTCATATCTGTATTTTCTTACAAATAGCCAGTAAAGACAATCTGTTTACGCTTTTTCGGTAGAATTTAGTAAAATAAGGTCAGAGTATTTTTACGCCTGCTATAGAGGTATGTGCGTAAGAGGCTGGGGTATAAAGCACACTATGGATCCGTCACAAACACAGGAAGATAAAGAAAACGACGCCCAAGCGCTGTCTAAGGGTGGTATTGAAGGCGACGATAAGGATGTCGCTGAGACAACCACCAGCACCGAGGACGGAAAGACACAGATCACCGACACCACAGGCGGCGAATCGGAAAAGCCAAAGAAAGAATCAGCCCTCAAGAAATTTTGGCGCAGGTTCAATATTTACCTTATATTATTCATTTTTGTCCTGTCACTTGGTATTGCCATCGTGGTATTTACCACCTTTAAGGCAAAGCAGAATACCGAAAAGACCATCGGCACTCAGCAGCTGACACAAGACGCCCTAAAACAGCTGGCTAATACCGACGTAACCGTGGGTGATGCCCGGCAGGTACTGACTGTGCAGTCTAACGCCGTATTCGCCGGTTCAGTACTGGTAAAAAGCGCCCTGGAAGTTGCCGGCAGCCTGCGCGTAGGCGGGGAGCTATCCCTTACGAGTCTGAAGGTATCAGGCAGTTCCCAGCTGAGTGACGCCAGCGTAGACAACCTGACGGTATCCGGCACACTGAACATGCAAGGTTCGCTGACTATTAAAAGCGGCATTAACGTGTCCGGTAACAGCGGTTTTGCGGGCAACGTCACTACTACATCGCTAACCACCGGGCAGCTCCAGCTGAACGGCGACCTCAACATCACCAGCCACATTAGCGCCGGCGGTGCGACGCCCAGCGCAGCCCGCGGCACCGCAGTGGGTGGCGGCGGCACCATCAGCCTGACTGGCTCAGACACCGCCGGATCAATAGCAATAAACACCGGCGCTTCGCCACCTGCCGGCTGTTTCGTTAATGTTACCTTTACCAAGCGCTTCAACAGCACGCCACACGTAAATGTAACACCTATTGGCGCAGGCGCTGCTACCCTAAACTACTACGTAGACCGCACTACCACCGGCTTCAGTATCTGTAGCGCCACCCCTGCCGACCCCGCCTCCAACTTCGGCTTCGACTACGTCATCTTCGACTAACTAGGTTATCAATTAATAACTTAAGCAATTTTATGTTTTAGCCACATACTGCTAGAATACGCTAATTATGGCATCTAGGTCCGAAAAACACGATTCCCTGAAACTTATCGTAGAAGAGCAAAAGCGTGATTACGACTATCTACTACATATATATAACCGGATACGCGCCACTGAAAGCGTACTATTGACCGCAACCTTCGGTATAATTACATACCTCTATTACACTGCTCCTTTAGGAAATAAAAATAGCATTAGCCAACGCCTATCAGTACCCAACGAGGATTATGGTAAGGTTATTTATTTTATTGCAGCTGGGTTCTTCGTCTACGGCTTCTTTAAGCTAATGTTGAATGTTTTCGGTGATAACCCATGGGAAACGACATACGAAGCACCCAAAACCGATTATACCCATACGCCAGCAGACACAATACGGTATATTAAGTACAGGTACGATCAGTGCCTAAAGAAAAATGGCGCTGCATATTATAAACGTAAAAAAGAATTAATTTTCTCATTCTACTGTATACTCATAAGCGCTATAATATTAATAGTCATCAAAACCTTAAACTAGGGGGTTAGAATGTCACGGACAGTTTACAGCTCATAGTAATCAATTAAGCCCCGAGAGGGGCTTTTTAGTATCACGAGGCGTCAGCAGACAAAACAGGACTGTCCTCTAAGGCACCTCGGAAGCGAAAAGTATGCTACCTGAGCATACTTTTCGACCCGCAAGTGCCGTGATTGCAGTCTTGTTCTGCCGGATACCACCGATCGCTCTGCACTAAAGAATGGCTGGCTAGATATTCAGGAAGATGGTGATCTTGTCAGCTTTGACGTGCATGAGGCCGCCGGAGATACGGATACGCTGTTCTTCAGGGGGTGTGTTGACTGGGCGGATCAACAATTCGCAGGTACCCAGCAGTGTAATAAAATTATGGTGGTGTGGCAGGATGTCGAATGGGCCAGTGGCATTGGCAGCCGAAATACTGTAGGCATCTTCGTCAAAGAACGTCTTGAACGGCGAGTACACCTTGATGTGCATAATAGGCTTGCCGCTGACACCAGCCTTCTTCTCTTCCTTGGCAGCTGCGATTGCATCTGCTTCCTGGGTATGGTCCTCGATCATACAATGATTTCTTCGATGCCGGTCAGCATATCTTCGCGCTTGACGTATTCACCCTTCTTGCCGGTCATACTCTCCATTACATTCATGTTCTGAGTAAAGTACGCGATCAGTTTCTTCGCTTTGGCATAATCGGCACGGTCGACAGGCGACAGTTCGTTTTCACCGATGATAGCGATAATTGGCTTCAGCATTTCATACTTCTGCAGAATGCCCTGCACCTGCACGCTCAGTACGTAGTGGCGCTCGCCTACTACCTCCGGCGTTAGCAGGGACGATGTGGTGTGGATCAGGTCTACGGCCGGACGGATACCCTGCTCTGCCACGGCACGGCTCAGGATGATAATACTGTCCAATTCGTGCTGGATCATCTGCACTGCCGGGTCGGAGGTGTCATCCGCAGGCACATAAATAGTCTGCACGGCGGTAATAGAGCCGTTCTCGTTGGAGCTCAGGCGGTCCTGCAGCATCTTTACGTCACTGAAGATTGTCGGCTCGTAGCCACCCTCTGAAGGCACTTGGCCAATCATGGTAGCCACCTCGTTGCGCGCCTGGATGTAGCGGTACATATTGTCGGCAAAGAATAGGATGTCTTTTTTCTGTTCATCGCGGAAATATTCGGCCAATGTTACAGCACTCAGGGCAATCAGCGAACGCTGTACCGGGTTCTCATTCATCTGTCCAAAGAACATGCAAGTGCTCTTTAAGATGTCGCCAGTGTTCTTGAGGGTGTCGTATAGTTCGTGGCCTTCGCGGATGCGCTCACCAATGCCGGCGAAGAACGACAAGCCACCGCCCTGCTTGGCGACGTTGTTGATCATTTCCATTGTCAGCACCGTCTTGCCCACACCGGCACCGCCCACAATACCAATCTTACGTCCCTTCACGAAGGGCGAGAAGAAGTCCAGCACCTTGATGCCTGTTTCCAGGATTTCCGGCTTGCTGATCTTGGCAGCGCTGCCGCGCTGTGGCAAGGTAAAAATACTAGCGTGCTTCATGTCGCTATCATCTACTGGCGGCAGGCCGTCAATAGGCGCACCAAGTGCGTCCACCACGCGGCCGATCATCTTGTCGCCCACGGGGATTTCGATGCTGTGGCCAGTAGGGGTCACGGTCATACCCTTTTGGATGCGGAAGTCAGTACGGATAATCAAGCAAACAGCGCGGCCGCCAGGTGCTAGGCTGTCTACCAACAGCTGCGTGCCTAATGCGTCCACGGTAATCAGTTCATGTACATTTGGTACTTGGTCGTCAAACTCAACGATTACCGTCAAGTCTTTCACCACGCGTACAACGCCCTGGTTCATTATTTGCCTCCCAAACGCACTACATGAGACAAACCTGCGGTTTTTCTCATCGCGCCAGGCGCCGGAGTGAATCCGTCGCGTGGGCCGCTCTTTTCCCTAGCTCGATTCATTATTTACCTCCCATTCGCATGCCGTTAATCATTTCTTTCAACCGTTCATCCTGGATGTGGCGCTTGGTGCGGTTAAATTCCAGGCGCAGGTCATTTACCAGCTCTGTAGCGCGGTCCTTGGCCATGCTCATGGCACGGAAACGGGCTGCATACTGTGCCAGTTTGGAGTCCAGGATCACCTGCGACAGTGCAATTTCGGTCATGGACCGTTCCAGGTGGGCTACCACGTCAAAGGTGGTCGGTTCAAAAATATAGGTAGCTTCGCTGATCACTTCGTCAGTTTTAGTCTTGTCGCCCACGGCCCTAGCTTGGTCGGCCACGGCGCTTTGCAACTCGATACGCTTTGGTTCCTGCACCATCAGGGACACATATGTCTGGTAAAACACCGACGTACTCTTATAGTGGCGCACTTCTTGCACCAGCGGGCGGACATTGATGTTCTTGTCACGTGAAGGCAAGGTAAAGTATTTCTTGAATTTTACATGCTGTTGTAGAAGCAACAACGCACCGTGGTGGCCAATCACGATGATATCCTGTTTGTCGGGGTTAAAGTCTTTGAGCATCATCTTGATAAGGCGTTGGTCGATGTCACCCCCAAAGCCGCCTTCTGCCGTAATGACAATGTAGAGCTGCTTTTGGATAATATCGTCGCGGTTAGTGCGGCCAAAACGAAACAGGCTGTCGACGCGGATCTGCTTGTAAATCTGCCAGATCTCGCTAAAGAACAGCTGCGATTCGAGTACCTGTGTCTTTACGCCAGCAATACGCATACTGGCCAAACCTTCGAATACACCGGTCAGGTTCAGGATGGTACCCATGGCGGTCTGTTTTTCACCTACTTCTTGGAGGCGGCTCATTTTTTAGCCTCCGCTGGTTTTTTGTCGTCTTTTTTAAGTTCGTCAGCCTTACCGTCTTTTTTGTCGTCCTTATCTTTTTTGTCGTCATCTTTCTTTTCGCCTTCGGCAGGCTTGGCGTCAGCGGCCGTGGCTGGGGCAGCGGGCTTGTCTTCTTTCTTTGGGGCGGCAACCAGGGCGAGCTTCTTTAATTCGTCGCGTACTTCGTCAAAATTACTGTCGTCGTCTTTCAGCTTAGCCTGTAGTTCCAGGGCATTTTTCTTGAGAGATTCCACGTTTACCTGGTCGTCGAGGGTAATATTGAGACAGATGTCGAGGATTAATGTCTGAGCTTTGAAGTTGTATGTCTCCCCTGGCGTCTGGTTCATTACCTTATACAGCAACTCACCACGGACAAGGTCGGTCTGGGCGGCAGGCGCCAGTTCAGAACCGAACCGGGCAAACTCCTGTGCAGTATGATGGGCGGTAAGCGACTTGAAAAGCGTACCAGCCTGCGACTGCTGGCGCTTCGTCTGGCCACGTCCACCAACACGAGTCACACTCAATCCAGCGTTCACCGCAGGCCTCATAGTATCGCGGAAGATTTTCATGTCCAGTATCCACTGCCCGTCGGTAATGGACATGACATTCGTAGGCAAGTAGGCGGCAATATCGCCGCTAGCGGCAAACACCATGGGGATGCTGGTAAGTGTCTTGTGGTTGCGATTGAGCTTTCCGGCACGCTCCAATAGGCTGGAGTGCACATAGAACATGTCACCAGGGTAGCTATCACGGCCAGGACTAGAACCGGTCAGCAAGGCCATTTCGCGGTAGGCATGGGCGTGAGCGGTAAGGTCGTCGTAAATAATCAAGGCGTCTTCGTTGAGGTGCTGCCAGAAATATTCAGCCATGGCGCAGCCTACATACGGCGCCAGATAGCTGTGCACCAACGAGTCGGACATCGTAGAGACCACCACGATAGTTTTCTTCATAGCATCGGTAGCCTCTAGGCGGGAAATCAGCATGTCGATGTCGGTGCGGCGTTTGGCAATTAATACATACACTGTGGTGATGTCGGTGTCACGTTGGTTGATAGCCAGCTGGGTAGCCAGCGTGCTTTTACCACTCTTGCCATCGCCAAGCATAGCCATACGCTGGCCGCGCATCAGGGCAAATAACGTATCCAGGATCATCACCCCTGTCTCTAGCGGCCGGTCGAGCAATTCGCGTTCGTATAACATCGGGGCGGGCGCAAACACCGGCAATACGCCGTCTGCGGCGATAGGCCCCTTGCCATCCAATGGCTCGCCAGTTACCGATACGACACGGCCGATAAAGTCCTTGCCTACCTTGGTTACCAGTTCATCGTGCTGGATGACGCAAGTGGTGCCGACACTGACAGTAGTGGTGCCCAGGTGCAGGATGACCATGTGGTCGTCAAAAATGTGATGTACATAGCCCTTGCTGCCATCCTCAAACATGATAAGCGCATGCAGGTTACAGGGCTGCATACCGCTCACTTTGATCATAAAACGGTCTACGGCAATCACCTCACCTACCGGCTTACCGGCGGCAACGAGCAGGTCAAAATGGCGGTTGTCGCTCATACTTTAGCCTCCGAATCGTGGACACTCTGTTGCACAGCGGCAGCTTCGTCAGCTGTTGTTACGGCCAGCTGGGCGGCGACATCTTCGACATTCACAACCGGTGCTGGTGCGACGGTCTCGGTAGCCGGTATGACGGTAGCCGGTTCAGCAGCCGTAGGTTCGAGGGGTTGAATAGGCCCGGCAATAGGGGCTGGGACGGTTGCTGTAGCGGCAGGTGCGGCAACCTCAGGCTGTACTGGCGCGACAGCGGGCGCAGTTGCGGCAGCAGGCATAGCTGCAGCTACGGACGCACCTGCACCAACCAAGGCGGGCGTTACGCCGCCAGCGCCAGCGGCCTGCAGGGCTTTCGATAGCAAGGCACCGGCATCCTTAAAGCTCTCACGCAAAGAAAAATCAAATACTTTGTTGGTAGTACGCACGATACAACCGGCAGCGATAGTCGGTTGCAAGCCCACCTCTAGCAATGTATGCGGATGGATATTGGCACGTAGCCAGGTAACAATCTTGGCGGTAAATGCAGATGACGGGTCAGCGGCAAAGCTGATATGCAGGTTTGGGGCTTTCGTTTCGGTATACTCTAAAAATGCCTTCAGCTGCTTGCGGTGGTCCAGCTCTAATAATTGCAGCTTGTTTTCAGTGGCCAGAGCCTCTAGCAAACGGCTTACACGGGGCAGTGGCGGCTGTTTGCCGGGCTCACGGATAGAGGCTTGTTTTACGTAGTCTTCCAATGCCTCCAGCTCGCGCTTCAGGCGGCGGATTTCTACCACGCCAAAGATCAATACCGGCAATTGTAATGCAGGTGCGGCGTCTTTTTTACGAGCCACTACGGATGTCCTCTACAATAGCGGCCTTATGTGCTTCCATTTCGCCCAGGATATATTCAAGCTGATCGTTCAGGTCGATCTGGTTGCCGATAGCCTCAAGCACGTAGTGGTTCACTATTTGGCCCATGCGGTCTTCGAATTGCTTAATGCGGCGGTCACGTTCGTCCTGCACTTCTTTTTCCAGCTGGGATACCAGCGACTTGCGCTCGTCATCAATCGCTGTCTTGGTCTTTTCGATAGACTCAACGGCCAATTGCTTGGCGTCGGTGATAGCGCTCTGATAGTTGGCGAAGGCGCTCTTCAGCTCTTTGGTAATCTCACCCTTCATGTAGTCGTTGAGTTGCGATGTGGTAAGGCGCAGGTCCTGTTGCAGGAACATAGCGTTCTCACCAAGGATCTTTTCAAAATGCAAACGGCCACGGTTACGCAGCTCTTCACGGAATTCATCGTTGAAGATGTGGTCCACATCCTCTTCGGCCGCCTCCTGTAGCGAATCAGCCAACGACTTTTTAGGCCCGCCCGATCCGGCGATATGTACCGCCAACCATATAAACCCAGTGCCGAATGCCGCAATGGTACCCAGTATGAGTAGTAGCCACCAAATTGTCATGAGCTTCTGTTTGCCCCCTCGCCCTTTACCGTAAGCGTTATACTCTTAGTAGTAAATATACCGCAATTATGCCGATGATTACAATAATCAAAGACATAAGCGTTACAGTTATCAGGTTTTTTAGTATTGAACTTTTAGCCAATGGGTTACGGCCGACAGCAGTCATGCCTGTCCGTACACCGGAATAAATAATCGCACCAGCTACTGCCAGCGAGAGCGCCAGGATGGCCAGGCAGGCATAAATACGCAGGGCAGTCACTGGCTTCCGTGAAACAATCTGTGCGGCTCTTGACAAAAACTGTGGTACGCCAGCACTGCTGTCACCAGCGTAATTAGGGTTGCGCGAGATACTGATATCCACCTGGATGCGCTTTATACCTACGTCCTGCTTGCCACCAGAGTCGTCGGTAAGCGTAACTTTGCCCTCCGGGTTAGTCTTGCCGTCAAAGCTGCCTATCGCCTTACCTAGCACTACCTGCTCGTCCTTGCTGGCCTTCATGCCAACACCCTCAACTGAAGATATGGTGATATAGTCGCCGGGCTTTATCGGCCCGTTCTGGGCACTGATAAGTACGTCGTACTTGCCGAACACAGCCACGAAGTTTTGTTTCTTTGTGGGATCGGAGAGGGATATGGGCGAATCACTGCTGGAGACAGTAATCCCCAGCATGTCGCTGCCTTCGTTATATTTTAAGGCCTGGACCTTAGTGGCATCGCCAGGCTTCAGGCGTACGATCATGCCATTCTGGAGGGTCTGGTCGCTCAAGTAGCCCTGCGTTACGTTTTGGGCAACGGCAGGTGCCAGCATAGCTGCAAATACGCCCACGCCTAACGCCAGTGCAAGTACTATTCGCGTAAGCTTAAACATCTTGGCCTAAGTATACCAACTTAGGCGGCAAAATGCTTCAGCTTTTCAACAGCTGTACGCACCTGGCGTTCGGTAGTATGGCGCCCCATGGTAAAACGCAACGATGCCCGGGTGTCATCGTCTGCAATACCCATTGCCCGCAGGACGTGCGACGGCTCGCCGCTATCGGCACTACAGGCTGAACCTGCGGCACAGAGGACACCTGCCTCATCCAGCTGGAATATCAGGCGCTCGTTGTCGGCACCCGGCAAGGTGATATGTACGTTGTTTGGCAGGCGCAGCTTGCCTGAGCCGTTTACGACAGTGTCTGGCCGGGCTTCGGTAACCAGGCGGATAAAAAGGTCCTGTAATGCCTCCAGACGCTTGCCTTCTTCGTGGCGGCGCTCCTGCACGAGCGCAAGCGCTGTAGCAAAGCCTATTGCCCCGGCAACGTTCTCAGTGCCGCTGCGCAAGCCGCGTTCCTGGCCGCCGCCCAATACCTGGGCGTGCAAACGTACGTCACTGGATACAAATAATGCGCCAGTTTGCTTTGGCCCGTATATTTTACCGGCGTTGATAGTCATCATGTCCATGCCTAAGCGTGAAGCATGCAGGTCCAGATAGGCGGCCGCCTGGGCAGCGTCAGTGTGAAAATACAGCGGGCGGCTATTGCCAGCAGCACGGCGGGCGCGTCGGTGTTCGGCGATCACTGTGGCAATTTGGCGCAGCGGCTGGATAGTGCCCACTTCGTTATTGGCATACATCACACTCACCAGCACGGTATTGTCGTCAATACTAGTGGCGAGCTTTTGCACATCAACAATCCCTGCGTTAGTTACGCCTGCTTCGCGGCAGGAATAACGCTGGGCGGCAGCCAAAACCGATTCGTGCTCAATAGCCGACGTCACGATATTACCATCAGGAAACTGCTGCATGACGCCATGGATAGCCAGGTTATTGGCCTCTGTGCCGCCAGCAGTGAAAACTATTTCGCTAGGACGGGCGCCCAGCCAGTGGGCGACATTGGCGCGGGCCTGTTCGAGGCCGGCATGTACCTGCTTAGCAGCCATGTAGGTGGCTGACGGGTTATAAAATGCTTTCGTGAAGTATGGCTGCATAGCCTCGTGGACAGCAGGGTCCATAGGCGTAGCGGCCGCGTAGTCAAAATACAAGGGTTCGTCCATGACGGATAGATATACCTTATGCGTTGGCGTACAGTTCCAGCTGTACCCGTTTATTATAAAGCTTTACGGCCTTATAAAAACTACGGGCTTCATCTTCGCTGAGGTAGTGGTACGGCTGGCCGTCCTGGGCCTTCAAAATACCCTGCGGGCGGACGTCATAACGGGTAGTGACAGCCCGGCGTTCGCCGTCCTGCACCCATTCTTCGTGCCAAATCCAGGTGTATTCGTCTAAACAGAAAAATTCGCGGCGTGCCCCGTTCGCGACTGGGCCGAACAATTCACCGCCAATTTTTGCTTCACGCCGGATAAGGTCCCGGTACTTGCGGGCATCACGCTCAGCGTTGCGCTGTGCCAGAAACCCACCGAACAAGCCCATGCTAGTTGACCTCCGGCCTCTGGCCTGCAATAGCGCTTTGGATAGCCTGGTGTGCTGCAGCCGTGGAGGTACGGGCAACTTCATCGGCGTTGTCAGGATAGCCGTTAATGGCAAACTCAGCAGCCGCGGCAACCTGCGGATACATACTGCCAACAGCCTGCTCTACCATAAATTCAGCACCGTTGGCTACTGCGCTACGGCGAGCTTCGGGGGTTTGTGGAGCAGAAAACTGCTCTGTACGAGTTGTTTGGTAGTTACCATTGTTGTGCATAAGAAAAATCGATTTACGTTAAACCAAATAAGCTCTGTGCGTTCGAGGTTGAGGCTTGAGCGATCTCTTGGAGAGTTTCGCCACGCAGCCCAGCCAAAAATTCAGCTGTAACCCGCACATGCCTAGGCTCACAGATACTACCACGGAAAGGGTGCGGTGTCAAGAACGGCGCATCCGTCTCAAGGAGTAAATTCTTGAGAGGGACTGCCTTGGCAGCATCCAGTTGCTTAACTTGTTTAGTAAATGTCATGATGCCGTTCAAGCCCAGGTACAAATTGCGTGCCAAAATCTGCTCCAAAACAGCCAAATCAGCCGTAAAGCTATGGATAACGCCCCGGATACCTGGGTATTGGTCGAATACCGGCCAAAAGTCGTCAAACGCGTCACGGACATGGAATATCATAGGCAACTGATGCTTGCTGGCGAGACTTAGCTGGAAATGCAATAATTCCAACTGCATTTCTTTTGGAGAATGCCCATAGAAGTAATCCAGCCCGCATTCGCCTACCGCCACCACCTTAGGCTGGGCGGCAAGCGCTGCAAATTCGGCCAGTTTGTCCGGATGCCCTATGTATTCTTTTGCCTCATGGGGATGTAGCCCGATACTGGCCACACACATCGGCCTGTCCTGCACAAATTCGATAGCCAGTCTGCTGTCTGGCAGCGTCGTGCCCACGCACACCATGCGCGTCACACCGTCAGCCAGCGCCCGGCCAATGATGTCGTCCGCGCTAGAGCTGCCAGCCTTAGCCCACAGCCTGGCAGTGGCATCAATGCCATTAACCTGCTTCCACGCCTCCTGGATATGACAATGCGTGTCTGTAAACTGCAGGCCATCGGTAGGCTGGGTAGGGCTGCTGGACATACCTATTCCTTAGCGGGGGCCGGTGGGGCCGGTTCCGCCTTCGGGAACAATGTACCCTGGATAGGGCGTACTACACCCGTTTCAAACACGGCTTTAATCTTCGCGGCTGTATCGGGCAAGAACGGTACCAGCAGGTCGGCAATTTCCATCAGGCAGCCTACCTGGTAGGCTAGCACTTCTTGGAGGTGGTCAGCGTCGTCCTTTTTCTTTTCGATGCTCTTGGCGATCTGCCATGGCTTAGCCTCATCGATGTACTGGTTCAGGCCACGTACCTGGTCCCAAATTTCGTCGAGGGCACGGTCAAAGCGGCAATCTTCGATGTTCTGGAACACTGGTGTGCTGTCGTGCTCGGCCTGGTTAAACGTGCCGATGTTGCCATTCTGGTATTTCATCACCATTGCGGCAGTGCGCTGTACGGCATTGCCCAGCTCGTTGGCCAGCTCATTATTATAGGAAGATTCGAAGGCATCCCAGCTGAAGTCGCCGTCGTTATAGCTAGGGATATGGCGCAGGAAATAGTAGCGGAACGGGTCGGTGCCATACTTTTCCAGGATTTGCCCTGGTGCTACGACGTTACCCAGTGATTTGCTCATTTTTTTGCCATCAAGGGTGATGTGGCCGTGGACATATAGCTGCTTCGGCAGCGGGATACCCAGGCTCATCAAGATGCCCGGCCAGATAGCGGCATGGAACCGCAGGATGTCCTTGCCTACTACCTGTACGTTGGCTGGCCAGAAATTCTTGAAGTCGTCACCTTCCGGGTAACCTAGTACAGTGATGTAGTTCATGAGGGCTTCAAACCATACGTACATTACCTGATCTTTGTCGCCAGGTACGGGCACGCCCCAGTCCAATTTCTCTTTCGGACGGGAAATGCTAATGTCTTCCAGGCCTTCCTTCAGGACTGCCAGGATTTCGTTGCGGCGCGTGTCGGGCACTACCCGGAAGCTGCCGTCAGTAATGACCTTCTTAATTTGCTCGGTATAGCTGCTGAGGCGGAAAAAGTAGTTTTCTTCTTCCAGCTTCTGGTAGGCTTGAGGGTGGTCGGCCTTCATACGGGCCGGGTCAGCCTTGCTTTCAGGTACGAACTCTTCTTCTTTTACATCGTACCAGCCGACGTATTTAGCCTTGTAGATATCCTTTTCGAGGGCTTTCCATATAATCTGGGCGCGGCGTTCGTGGTCTTTGTCGGTGGTGCGGATAAAACGGTCATTGCTAATGTTGAGGTCCTGCATCAACGAAATAAACCGTGAGCTCATTTGGTCAACTAGCTGTTGCGGCGTGATACCCATACGCTCAGCGGTCTGGACATTCTTGGTGCCGTGTTCGTCACTGCCGGTCGTAAAGATAACATTATCACCTCGCTGGCGGGCAGCACGGGCTAATACGTCAGTCATTATAAATTCAAGGGCGTGGCCTACGTGCGGCTCACCGTTTACATAAGGAATAGAAGTGGTTACATAATAGTTCATAGTAGTAGTCTACCTGTTTTAGAGATGTTATTCGAGTGTATTAAAGAGAAAGAAAACTAAGCCCGCGGGGGCATCATCATGTGCATTGCTAATTGTGCGGCTGCAATTGTTTTCATAACCAACAGATTATAGCACCTTATAGCAGGCTTGTCTGCTGCCGCGTATCAGCGGGCGGCAATTCCGGCGGTTCCAGTGCATCCAGGTCAATACGGAGGTTTGTGGCCAATGTACGCAGTAACGGCACTTGGCCAGGCACTAGCTTTTCGCGGGCGATAGCCAGATGCACCCAAGCGGCTTTGTCGTTTTCAGGAAATTCCTGTTGCTTGCCGGACTTCGGCGGCCATTCCATATGGAACATATTGCTGTTGAACTTTTCCAGGTTGAAGTCAGATTTCAGCGCAAAGCCATGGACGACCTTGCCACTGGACTGTGGCGCGGCGCCTAGTGCCTGGTATATACCGTGGGGTGGAGGGCTACCGATTTCTTCGGTAAACTCGCGCTTGGCCGCCGTAAGTTTGTCTTCGTCGCCTTCGAGTTCGCCTTTTGGCATAGACCAGCTGCCCAGGTCACGCTGCGCCCAGAACGGGCCACCAGGGTGCACTATCAGTACTTCATACCCCTTAGGCGTGTTCCTATACAAAAAAATACCGGCGCTCTGTTTTACTGTTCCCATCTTCTAAGACCTTATAGCTTTACTATAGCACGGCTAGAATTAGTACTCGGTACCGATAAAATCCCTGTCCCGCCGCATCCGGCTATTGGGACTGTATGCCGCTACGCTCTTGAAAGGCTTGGATACATTCAGCGCTACGGTTTGCAGCTATAGCAGCAGAGCCTAACTTGACCCCATATTCACGGAACCTATGCGAGGCAAGTCTTCTGGCGTCTTCATAGACTGACCCTAGCCGGGCAAACAAATCGTCTACACTTGTTGCAAATTCTTCAGGAGCGATACGACTTGCCGCTTCAAGATCTTGTATAGCAAAGGTACTGTGGTCATGTGCTGCTATCAGGTCTACATTATGAGTGCCTTTGGTGACATCCGTTAATTCGCCATGGGCACCGGCCAGAATTTCTGCGGCAGCAGCACCTACCTGTGTAACGTTATTTACATCACCAGTATTGCCGAATGACTCTGGCGCTGGTCTCATACCCAAAGCCTGTTGCAATAAGGTAGCCATGCCCATTAGCTTCTGTTCTACGCCATATGCTGACTCTGCAGCCAAGTAGGCGTTGCCACTACCTTCAGTGAATGCAGATTTGGCAGCATCCAGCCGGCCGTTGAGCTGTTCCATGTTTGACATTCCGTGATCTTAACATGCCGATCAGGGAGGGTCAATCGTGTCTGCCTACACTGTATTTTCTTTATAATTCGCAATCACTACTTAAAAAACTAAATAGCCCGTCCGAGGACAGGCTATTTAGTTGGTGCGCGGGGCGGGAATCGAACCCGCACGCCTTTCGGCACAGCATTTTAAGTGCTGCATGTCTACCAATTCCATCACCCGCGCAAGGTGAAATACTTGGAGGCGCCTACCAGAATTGAACTGGTGTTCGAGGTTTTGCAGACCCCTGCGTAACCACTCCGCCAAGGCGCCATCGAAGGTGATTATACCGGTAAACTGCCAAACTGGCTAGCTTTACAGGGAGCTTTTGCATTACCAGCCATAAGTGGTTTATAGTCAAGGTAAACAGGAGCATACAAAAAGCATGAAAACACTAACCACCGCAGCGCCCAGCACGAAGCGGATCTTGCTGACTTCTTTTATTGTCGATTGCGCCAGCCTACTATGTAATACCTTGGCTGCGATATTCACGGGCAGTGCCATTATGGTAGTCGCCGCATTAGAGGGCTTTGCCGGCTTATGTTCATCAGGCATGCTGCTGGCCGGAAACCGCCGCGCCAACAAGCGCGCCACAAAGCTCCACCCCTTCGGGTATGGCAAAGAACTATATTACTGGTCAACCATCGCTGCGTTTATTATCGTAACCATTGTGGCCGTGTTAGCATTCCGCTTCGGGTACAGCCACTTCGAGGACGGCTCGGTCCGCAACACGGCACTTATCTTTATTGCCCTTGGTTTTAGTTTAGTGACCAACCTCTACTCACTGTGGCATAGCTTTGGCAAATTACTAGAGGATCAACCCGCCCGCAACGTCTTAAAGGTGTTCATCAATTCCCCACTAATCGCCCCTAAAAACGCGATGGTCCTCGACACCATGGGTAGTTTTGCAGCCGGTATTGGCCTGGTAGCCATAACATTACAAACCATCACCGGCAACGCCAGCTTTGACGGTATCGGCGCCATGGCGATGGGCCTGCTGTTGTTACTTTCCGCTTGTATGCTACTGCTGAGCGTCCGCAGCCTAGTGCTCGGCCAAAGTGCCCCCAAAGAAATGGAACGGAAGCTCCGCGATGCCGCCCGTGAGGTAACCGAAGTACGACATATCCTGGGCATGCGCACTATTATGATCGGCTCCGATAAAATACTAGTAAACGTTGAGGTACACCTACGCGATGGTATGACCACCGACCAAGTAGAAGAAGCAGTCGCCAAAGTACGCGCCGCTATGGAAAAGGCTGGCGAAGGCGAAGGCCTAAAAGTACATGTCGAGCCTGATGCCTACGAAGATGTCCACCGCTCCTAAACGGCAAACTATTTAAGATGGCCACGTATGCAGCAATTACATAGTATGGTATCGTAGCTCCATGACAAATATCGGCGAAATCAAAGACGAGTGTAACAATGCCCGGACTGACATAGTAGTAGGCCAGCGGTGGGCAGAAAATTTAGCAAAAAAGAATGCCAAGGTAGCCACCGCCGTCGGTGCGATGCTAGAACATCTCGAAGATGCAGTAGATGGCGGCCATACTATACAAATGTCCGTAAAGTTCATGGCCCAGCAGCCAGTAGAAGCCGCCGGAATCATTGAACGAAGTAACGGCATACTCGAAGGCATAGCTGACGGTGACGCCGAGGACAGTAAGCTGAGTGAAGCAATTACACAAGGCCGTTTAGCCATATCCGCACTGCTTACCGGCGGAGAACAGGGAGGCAATGCGGCAATGACCGCAGCCCAACAAAAATTCGGACAACTTATGATGCTATTGTATAGCGCCAAAGATCTTGCTAATGAAATCATTGCCGATGCCGGTACAGGCCAGGAAAATATGGAGCACGCTGTCACGGCCATGCAAGCCTCCCATGACGCAGTTACCGCATACGTCGCCGATAAATAGCTAAGCCTTTTCGGTCAGTACCCCATCCTGGAGTGCAAACGTCCTGTCGGTCTTACCGGCTATAGATAAGTCGTGCGTGACGGCGATAATCGTCGTGTTTTCGCTGCGGGCGAGGCCGTGTAGCAGATCAAATACCATCTTGCCTGTCTGCGAATCGAGGTTGCCCGTAGGCTCGTCGGCCAGGATTAGCTTTGGCGCGTTAGCCAGTGCCCGCGCAATAGATACGCGTTGCTGCTGGCCACCACTCAGCTTGCCGGGCCGGCGCTTCATTTGGTCGTCCGTAATACCTACTTGCATTAGCAGCCGGATGGCGCGCTCGGTACGCTTTTTTACAGGGACTTTGGCAAATTCCATGGGTAGCATCACATTTTCCAGCGCCGACAAGTTTGGCACTAAATTGTAGTTCTGGAATACGAAGCCAATCTTCTGGCAACGGTACTGGATCAGTGCATGGTCGCCCATTTTAGCAATATCTTTGCCGTCTATTTCGATGCTGCCCGCATTTGGCTTGTCTAGTGCGCCCAGCAGACTCAGCAAGGTGCTTTTGCCGCTACCGCTAGTGCCGATAATAGAGGCGAACTGGCCCTCCGGCACTGCAAAATTTACTCTATTTACGGCCGTCACGACGGTATCGCCAGACTGGAATGACCGTGTTACATTGGATACTCTCAACATAGTTTCTCCTTTTGGAGGGCCTATTCGGCCCTCATTACTTCCGCGGGGCGGACTTTTGCGATAAAGAATGCGGGCAATGCGCTACCGATTACTGCGATAACCAGTGCAGTACCAAAGCCATAGGCCACAATGTCCCAGCCTACTGAGGCTTGCACACTACGTGCGCTGGCTGCCGTAGTACCACCGAGACTGCGCAGGCCGCCACGGCCCGGGGCCATAGTCTGGGTTGTACTGGTCGATGTACTGTTATTTACTAATACCTTAGTAACAGGGCCAGCCGCGGCGGCACCGATAATAATACCGGCTACCATGCCGAGCAGCGTCAGGGTTACCGACTCGCTGATAAACTGCAGCATTACTTTAGCGTTAGATGCGCCAATGGCTTTGAACACACCGATCTCGCGGCGGCGTTCACGGACGATCATTACCATAGTAAGCAGGATGATAACTGCCCCAGCAACTACAGCGCCAAGCAGGCTAAACGTAGAGATAGATTTTACGCTTTCCAGAGGCTCAACTGCTTGTGTAGCACTTTCCTGGTTACTTACCACGTCGGCGCTGTCGCCTAATGCGGTCTTAATGGCAGTGACTACCGTGCCGATATTATCGATAGAATCAACTGTCACCGTAGCACTGGTAACGTCACCAACCTGTTCCGACAGCCGCTGTAGCGCCGCCAGCTGCATTACGACACCATTGTTAGTGAAAGTATTGCCAGTATCGTAAATACCCACTACTTTTATGGTCTTACCGTAGGCGGTAAATGTCGATCCGACGCTCAGCGAGTTCTTTTCGGCAATTGATTTGCCTACAATAGCCACGTCTTCGTCCTTACTGGCGTCAAAGGCCGCACCGCTAGTATATGTAACTGTCGTGCCGTTGAATGTCGCCGTACTCCCCAGGTTATTAGTACCGGTGATCTGCACTGGCGGCGTAAACGTACGCGTAATCTGTTGGCCACTACTATCTGTTCCGGAAGACGTACCGTTATCTTGGGTTGTACCGCCCCCGCCTGCTGGCGGCGCCTGGAAGTCTACACCCGAATTATTAGCACTCCGGCGGCCTAACGAGCCTGCGTCAATAGCCGACTCCAGATCCGTATTAGATGTTGTAAGGCGGTCAGTCAACATTTGCGTGACGTCGGTCACATTAGCAACGGCACTCACCTTTTTCATCTGGTCGGTGGTTAGTGGCTCACCGCCGCCTTCAAAGCCTTGTGCGCCAGCTGGCGAAACGCTAACAGTGTTACCTATCGAACTTTTTACCGTCGCTATCTTTTCCTGTACCGATGCGCGGGCGACTAGCATGGCTAGCGCCAGGCCGATGCTCAGGCCTAAAATAGCAACGATTGAAACAGTGCGTATGCTATTTCTGAATGCGTTACGCACCCCTCTAGTTATTACATTCACGTACGAATCCTTTCTATTACACTGACGTATTATTAGAAGGATAGCCGCACTAGCTGAGAACCGGCTGAGATGCCACAAAAGGCAGCTACACTACTGAGGCAAACGTATCCTAAACGTCGTACCCTTGCCGCGCTTGCTGGTGGCCGAGATCGTACCCTTATGGGCGTCAACGATGTTCTTAGCAATAGCCAGGCCCAGGCCATAACCATGCACGTTCTGCTTGCTGCGGGCCGTATCGGCGCGGTAAAACCGGTCAAAAATATGCGGCAACTCAATAGCTTTAATGCCAATACCCTGGTCGGATATCTTTAGCTCACATTGGCGGCGTTCTTTTGTAAACTCCACTTTCACACGGGTCTTTTCATTGCTGTACTTAATGGCGTTATCCAGGATAGTCACCACAGCTTCTACCAAGCTGTCTTCGTCGCCGATAACCGTGGCGTTAATATCATTAGGCAGCTTAATTAAAATATGCTTCGCCTCGGCTGCAGGCAGTACGCGGTCGGTGGCGCGTTGCAAAACAGTTAACATGTTAACCTTATCTTGCAGCAAATCGCCGTTCTCCATGCGGGCTAGCCGTAACAGGCCTTCAGATAGGCGGGTAAGCTTCTCTAGCTCCTCGAGGTTGCTGCGCAGCTGTGTCTTGGCTAGCCCAAGTGTCAGGTTAGGGTTCATAAGGGCAACTTCAATCTCTGCCTGCATCGCAGCAATCGGCGTACGCAGCTCGTGGCTGGCGTCAGCCGTAAACCTACTTTGGGCGTCATGAGCTTCCTCGATAGGCTGCAGCGTACGCCGTGCCAGATAATAGCTGAGTATCCCGCCGCTTACCAGGATAAAAGCGTTGGTTGCTATGAGCCATACCATCACACGCTGGCGTGCCTCCTGATACCGGCTTTCCTGCTCGTCACGGATACTCTCTAATATATCATCAGGCAGGTTACGCTCCATTGGCCCGGCTATGCCGCCTGGCTTGTGTAGGCCACGGGCAAACTCCTGCACTGACAACTGGTATACGTTCACGCTAAAAAACAGGCTAATAGCCATCATAATTGCCAAGTACAGCCCGGCTAAACGGATGGATGTCTTATGGAAGGCCATGGCCTTATTGTACCCCGAAGTAATACCCAAAACCGCGTTTCGTATGGATCAGGTGACCGGTCTGAAATGGCTTGTCTATCTTATTACGCAAATAGCCTACATACACTTCGACAGTGTTCGGCAGGATGTCGGCGTCATAATCCCATACGTGCTGCATCAGAATATCTTTAGTGAGAATACGGTCGGAGTGACGCATAAAATATTCCAGCAGTGCGAATTCCTTGGTGGTAAGAGACAACGGCTGCCCGGCACGCTCGACAGTCATGTGCTGCGGGTCGAGGAATAAATCCTTATAGGTCAGCATCGTGCGTACCGACTGCTGCGGACGGCGCAACAGTGCCCGTACCCGGGCAATCAACTCCACAAAAGCAAATGGTTTCACTAGATAATCATCCGCCCCGGCGTTCAAGCCTTCAGCACGGTCGAGCACTTTGTCTTTGGCAGTCAGCAATAATACAGGGGTATGCACACCTTGTGAGCGCATCGCCTGTAATATACCAATGCCATCAGTGTGTCCAGGCATCATACGGTCTAAAATTACCAAATCATACGGTTCAGTAGTGGCCATAGCCAAGCCTTGGTCACCATCATATATGGCGTCTACCGCATAGGAGTGCTGTTCCAAGCCCTGTTTTACCGCATTCGCGATCTTATGTTCGTCTTCTACTATTAGTATCCGCATACCTACGTATTGTACGCATGAACCTGAGAATAGGCTGAATATATCACCAGAACTGAATATTGCCTGAATGCCAGCTTAAGCCATTTCTCAAACTCATCCCGTACTCTACGGATATGCCTGGCGCAACAGGTACTAACTAATAAAAGGAGGACTAATTATGCACAAACCGTTACAGCCACTATCGTACGAAATGCCTGATAATATCGAAATACTACAGGCATACATGAATAAAAATAATTACCGCCGGGCCGACGTACGCAAAATACGCCGTTCGCTCCGCCGGCTGTCTGCAATATAAGCATTGCCAGCTGTTATTCCGGCTGCTGCAGGACTGCGAGGATATTACCCGCCGGGTCAGTAAACCAGGCAATGTCCGGGCCGCGCTGTGCGGCTATGCCCCGCATAATACCCTTCTCGTCCTGCGCCATGCCGTCATAACGTTCAAATGTAACACCGTTGCCCTGCAGGGCTTCAACCGCCCCATCAATATCCGTTACCACGAAATTAAGCGTCGTATACGTGGCAGGCTGGTGCCCGTCTTTTGCGTACACAAATACCGTTTGGCCGCCAGGCAGTGAAAGGCGTATGCCACCCATAGAGTCTTCGGCTTCCAGGCCAAGGACATTCGTGTAAAAGTCTTTTGCTGCATCAATATCGTCTACCGAAAAGCCGCTAAACGTTGCTACTGGCTGGAACATACATACCCCCTAAATATTATAAGCGCGCACCGATAAGGTGGCCGATATAAGCCGTGATAGCCATCGCCGCGCCACCGCCACCAAGCACGCGCAGCGCCGCCCACACCTTATGGCCGCCGCCAATATAAGCGCCGATGCCGCCAGAGATAGCTAATGCGACCAGCGAGAGCAGCACAATCATAAAACCGCCTTCGTCGCCCATTGGCAGTAGAGCCGCCAGGATAGGCACAAATGCACCCACTGAAAATGATCCTGCAGAAGCAACCGCCGCCTGCAATGGGTTGGCTAGGGCGTCGTGGTCGATACCCAGCTCATCGCGGGCGTGGGCGCGTACGGCGTCATGGGCATGTAACTGCTGGGCTACTTTGGCGGCCAGCTTGGGGTCCAGCCCTCGCTGTACGTATATTTCGGCAAGTTCGGCAAGTTCGGCTTCCGGGTTTTGCGCTATAGAACGGCGCTCTATATCGATATCGGCACGCTCTGAATCACGCTGCGAACTAACCGATACGTACTCACCGACCGCCATAGATAACGCCCCGGCAAACAGCCCGGCAATACCGGCAGTAAGGATGGCATTAAGGCTAGGAGAGGCGGCCAGCACACCCAACATAAGGCTGGATGTAGAAACAATGCCGTCATTTACGCCCAGTACGGCTGCACGCAGCCAACCGGAACGGTGTGAACGGTGCTCTTCATCGGGATGGGGCGAGTCTGTCATATAATATCCAGTATATCAGGATAGCGTGCGGGCATCTGCTAGATATTATTAAAGTACTGCGTACGGCCGGATGCTACCGCCGCCTTCCGCTCTCGGCGACTTTAGCCGTGCGCACAGCAGCTTGCCTTCATGCATTACAATTGCCCGTGCCGATACCCGTCGTCCCATACTAACTCCTACTTTCAATCGCTTGCGCACTAAACTTTTCAAATGATACGACACTGTCATCAGCAATTGTCATGATGCCTACATAATCATGGGCATAGGCTTCACTGATATTATGATGCCCAAAATCATTCCCCAGGTACTGTGCATTCAGCGCTGCGAGCACACCAGAGTGCGCGACAATCGCAATAACCGCATCTGTATGCTTGGTGTCCAGGTCATGCATTGTGGTCAATACACGCAGTTGCATATCTGCCAGTGACTCGCCATTTGGCGGAGTATAGTGCGTGTCATTATCTATCTGAGGATATCGCGCGTACGCTTCAGCCCGCAACATATTGGCGGCGTCACCATAGTTCACTTCGCGCAGTCCAGGCAACCGGATAATTTCAGTCTGGTAGCCTATGCCCCGCGCCAGTACATATGCCGTTACAAATGCCCGCCCTAGGTCACTGGAGTAAATATGCGTAATGGGTACATTTTTCAGCTGGGTAATCACCCGTTTAGTAGGCTCCAGGCCGGTATCCGTCAGGGGTGTGTCAATCCAGCCCGACAAACGCCCATGACGGTTATTCTCCGTTTCGCCGTGCCGTATAATATAGAATGTATTCATATGCAAAACCCTATTTAGTGGCCGATACCTAGAAACGGCCGTTGCCTGAGCCTATCACACGCCCGTTACGCTGTCAAAATACCCTTCTAGTGCACCAGGCAGCAACCGTCTAAGGATGGTAGAGTAATAGTATACTAAAGTATTATAACAAGGAGTCGCCGATGATCCCTGAACTACCCGATGCATTAGAAAGCTACAACAAAAAATGGCAGGCTCTGATAGCCAGCCGCACAGACCGGGCATTCTTCTCCGGCCTGAAACCGGTCTCTATTGGCTGGAAAGTAGACACTGACGAGGTGTACACCACCGCTTACCAAGCACTACGCCCCCAATGCGATAAAATCGTTGAGACATGGATGAATAGCCGTTGGATCGCCAAGATGCACCTTAAAAATACGTCTCTGGCTGGCGGTATACAAATCATCAAGCTAATGCAACGGCGACCTGGCGCAGATGACGCGCTTGGCCTCGACCATCTGGACTTTTACAGCCCCGCCGTCAAAGATGCCGAAACAATACTATCAAAAGAACCCGGCTTGCAATGGACCCGCGAAACAAACGACGCCATCAAAGGTTATGGCTGGATATCAGTCTGGTTTGACAGCACTGAGGCAAAGCTAAAAGCCAACACCGTACTGGATATCGTTATCCAGGAACTGCACGACATAAATACCACTATCACTTCCGAGTAGGTATCGGCTTACTGCCACGCAGCGAAAAGAACCGAGTTTAGTATCATTACAACCAAAAAGAAACTGGAATTGAGCCACCAGAACTTCCAGCTGAGCCGGAGGTATAAATTGTTAGCGACAGTGGTTGCAGCAGTCAGCCCTAGCCATAGCATAAAACCGGTAAATACTGCATCCGCCACACCATCTACATAGAGGGCTTGAATGGTGACCGCCAATACAAACACATGGATAAATGACGCTACGGCCACACAAGCAATTGCTTTGTTGGCTGCCTGCTTTGGCATCTTCATCATATCCACCCCACTGAGCCTGGACCATAACTTTCCGAAGCCTGCCGGTGAATACCACAGTGAGCCAAGCGCTATATTAATCAGCCACGCTACCAGTACTGCCCATATATTGATATCTAATGCGTCCGTCATTTTATATTCCTTTATGCGTTATATTACGTGCTGCACAACTACGCTAATCATAACAAAGTTGTCTGAGTTAATCGTCTTATTATTTAAGTATGTATCGTTCCACAAATAGTCAGCCTACAGCTCTATATCATTTTCTTTCAGATAGTGCTGCACCGCCTCCAAATCTTCTGGGAAATCAATTTCGCGGCAGTATACATCACCCAGATAGACGGGCTTCAATACCATCTCTCCGCGCTGTACCAGGTTTTCCATAGCTTTTTCAAAGTACTCCTGGCGGCCAAGTCCCTCCAGTTCGGCTATAAAGTTAGGCAGATCGGCTTTCTTAACGAAATTGACGCCAACTGCCTCACCTTCGCCGTTCTGGTTTTCCTTAGAAAGTGCCACAATATTGCCGCTGTCATTAAGCGTGTATTTGATCTCTTCATCACTGCATTTTTCCGCATTGACCAGCATAGACGAGTACTCGGCATTTTTGAATAATGCCACTGCTTCCGGGCCGAAGAAAACGTCACCGTTCGTCCAGATTACATCATCGTCTACTTTGCGAAGCGCCGTCAACAGGCTCTTCCCGGTGTTATTTTGTGCATATGCGTTGTTATATACAAACGTAACATCGGGTACCTTTTCCATGACAAGTTCTTTTTTGTAGCCGACGATAACAATAATATTATGAATGCCCACTACTTCACGCAGCATATCGATCTGGTGGTCTAGAATAGTCTTTTCGTCTTTTAGACTGGTAAGTGGTTTTGGGATAAGCGTACCTAAACGAGTCCCCATCCCTGCTGCTAGAATTACTGCTTTCATCACTTACCTCCTTTTGTTACATGCCGCGGCTGCGCCACTGCCAGGTGACACTGTACCGCGTTGCGGGCGGGATTGTAAGACCTTTTGGACTGGCAGCGGTGTCAGGACTGGCAGGCTCGGGCAGCGGCTCGGCAGGCCGGGTTAGGTCAAATGCCAGGTACTGGTCACGGCTGTATAAGAAAACTTCTAAGGCCGAGGTACTATCACATATGACAGCGTCTTTGCCGACTGGCAGTTTTCCTAGTAGCTTGGCCAGAACCGCACGGCCTGGATATGGTGCTGTATCACTTATAACCTCCGGTCGCTTGATATACCGGGCTACATTCGTAAAATTCACAAATGTCAGCTGTTTACCGTCAGGTTCTAGGATTTCAGTAATCTCATCCGGCTTCTCGACGATATCGCCAATTAGCGGGATGAGCGTTAGCCTTTGCGCGGCTTCCTTAACCTTCTGAAAGTCACCCACCAGGCCTACACGTTCAAATTCACGCAATTCACCACCTACGTTGTAGTCGCAGAACCTGTCAGCGTAGTCTTCCCAAGATGTGCCCTCTTCTGCGACATACCTGCAACGGGCTATGACGCTATCTACTACTGATTCATGCAAATCGGCGACTACTATTGTAGAAGGGAGTACATCCAAAGTGTAGGGCAATGTGCCTGCGCCTATAACAAGCGCAGCTGCATTTTCTGCTGCTCCGGTATTGGCCTCCCGCACATGCTGTGCGACGGACGGCCGCCAGTAGTCATTGGAAAAAACGTATGGCTCACAAGCGTCTTCCCAAGAAGTTGTCATTATCATATTATATAATAATCCTCATAAACCACAAAACATGTCAATCGAGCGAGCCGGTATTGACTCGCCAGTCCGTTTGTAATCGGCAAACATAACACCCCTGCGACACAGGGGTGTTATTGTTCAGTAAGCCAGTTGGCTATTCAATCGTAAACGTACCAGATAGGATAGTACGGTTGTTCCCCGCATTATCCGTAGCACCAGCTTTGATAGAATAGTTTCCAGCAGGTAGGCTGGACAGGCTACAGCTAAATGAACCTGCCGCCAGCTGTGTAGCGTTCGCACTGCCACAAGTAGTCAACAGCTGGTTGGAGCTGTTGTAGACATGGATTACCAGAACAGCCAATCCACTTCCCGCATCACTCGCCGAAACGCTCACTAATGGGCCAGTGGCAAATGGCCCCGCAAAGCTGGATGGTGATGTAAAGGTTACCGTTGGCCGTGTCGTATCCGGAAAGCCAGCGCCCATATCAGCTACGTACACGTCATTGCCGTCATTCACATCGTTAGAGTCTACAGGGTCGATGGTCACCAACGGTACATAGCGTCCGTCAGGTGTGGCAAAACCAGTCTGCCAGCTGGTTATATAGCTTTCGGGAAGGTTGTTGCCAGCAGAATCTTCCGTTACCCGTGTATTTACATTAAGAGCCCTGTTCCATATATAGACATCAGCCGAGGCGTTCGTATCACTAGCTGTCAGCGCGCCGTCAGTTACAAACACGACATACAGGCCATTCCCGGTGATGTAACCTTCGATAGGCCGTGCTGTCCCGCTAATAAACCCGATGCTGCCGGTTGCCGTATCCTTTATGTAGCCGTACTGCCCTGATGTGGTTCCAATCAGATTAGTAGCGTTCGATACGAATGTAACGTACCGTCCGTTGTCGCTTATGGACGAAAATTCGGTATCGCCATCTGCCTGCGCACCGCTGGCCGATGTGGTTACGCGGGTAACTGCACCTGTTTGCATGTCCCGCTTGAACGCATCCACCTTACCATTAGTATCGTTGGATACCAGGTTGGTAGCCGTACTAGTAAACAATACGTACCTGCCATCACCGCTCATATCTGCCCGGCTCACGCTCAGGCCGTTGGCGATAACACCATTCTGCGACTGGGAGACCCGTTCGCGCGCGCCAGTCGTACGGTCATAGCGGAAGTACTGATAGTTATTAAAGATTTCGTACATGCGGTACAGTACATATCGCCCATCCCGGCTAACCTCTGGGCTATCACAGTCACTGCCGTATATATCCATACAGATAAGCGTTGTGGTGTTGTTCTGTAAATCACGCAGGTAGACTTTTTGGGCATTACTACTGCCAGCGCCGCTTGCCAGATTATTGGCCCGGCTGGAGAATACGACATACCTGCCGTTGCCGCTGATGCTGCCAGTGTATGAATCATTGTCCGCCTGTACGCCAGACGTGCTCTGCGTAACTAGCTGATTAGTGCCGGCCTGGATATCCCTGACAAATATATCGCGTATGCCATTCGTATCATTTGGTACGACGTTAGTGGCACCGCTAGAAAACACCATATAGCGGCCATCATCACTCAGCCCTCTTTGGTCTATGCCATTGTTAAGATCATCAGTATTCCCGCCAGTATATGCCTGGCTGGCCCACTGGAATGAACTTGCCGCCAGCGCCGGCTGCACCATAGGAATTGCCAAGGCAACTCCAGACAATACAGACGCCGCGAATACTATAAGTTTACGCATACCCACCCCCTTATTGTTATAGCCTGATTATGGCATACAGCATGCGCGATAGGTAGACGAACGAAATACGTACAGGTTTAAATAGTGAATTCTTTTTGCAGGATATACAGCAGCCGCTTCCGCTGCTCTTCGCCTTCAAAATTATGGTTGCCGTCTAGGGTAACCATTGAAACACTCGGGTCAATCCCCTCAAAGCCCGCTGCGCCAAGTACATCGTCTTGCCTGGCATTGATAATGCGCAGAGCCGTAAACTTAGCCAGCCGGTTATACAGCTTTACTGGCTCTATACCCGCCAGACTTTGCCAATATTCAGGGTGTACCACAGTAGTACTGCCGTCAGTGCGTGACAGGCGCGTCCTAGTAGCCGTGTCGATCGGTTCTTCCCTATACGCACCCAGTTGGCGTACTACTGTCGCCTCACTGACGTCATCGGGCGGCGTGATCATGATAACCTTGCGTATGTCGCGGGGCTTCAGGATGCCGGCCACCACACAGCCTTGTGAGTGGCATACCAGATCAATAATTGCACCGGGGTGTTCAGCCCGTACCTCGTTGATGACCTTGCGCAGCTTCCTGGCTTGCTCGCCCAGAGGTTTCGCCGTAAGCGTATTTGATTTTTCGTTTACGGGGTTGTAATTGAACATCACGCTTTCGGCTTCAGGCAAAGCCTTGGAGATTGCAGTAAACAAGCCCCTGTCTTCTTTGCGGGCACCAAAGCCGTGCGAATAAACAATAATATGCGGAGTATTAGAACGGGAACCATCCGATGTCATTAGTACATCATACACTATTACAGATAGAATCCTGCCTGATTATAGAGTGGCGGTAGATCCTAGCTATTATCGATAGATGTCTTATGTAGGCCTCACCTGGCTCGGCGTAGGCCATCGCTGGTCTTTAGCACTCTTGACATTAGAGTGCTAGTTTTCTACAATACGTCTAGAAGCTAGTTATGCTTCTCACCGATTTATCTAAACAATAATGAAAGGAGAAAATAATGAGCAACCTTGTACGGCGGGACCCATTCGCAGAGCTGAGCGCATTGCAAAAGCAATTCTTCGGCGACGACTGGATGGCACCTTTTAAAGGTGTAAATATCCCTACAACCGATGTGTACATCAAAGACAACCAGCTAAAGGTGGAAGCGCACCTGCCCAACTTTGAACAGGATGATGTGAGCATCCAAGTAGAGAACAACGCACTGGTAATCAGCGCCGAACGGCACGAGAAAGAAGAAGACAAGGATAAAAAGTACGTCGTCCGCGAAAGCTCCAGCAGCTTCTACCGGTGTATCGCCCTGCCAGAACGGGCAGACATTGAAAGCATCGAAGCCAAGCTGAATGATGGTGTCCTGAAGATAGGCATACCGCTTACGCCACTGCCCGAACCTAAAAAGATCACTATTGCTTCCGGGAAGAAATAAAGACAATGAAGTAAAAGAGGCAGTCAAAGGCCTCTTTTACTTTGCCTGCAGTTGAACAACAATACGCAATCAATCCGCTTAAGCATTTTCATGACTCCGCCTGCTGAAAGGCCGCTAAATATCTTTTCAGCTTCTGCGCGGCTTTCCTTGTAGACCGCTATTTTAGACGTATTTTCATTTACTTAATCTTTGAAGTTTTTAGATAAATAAGAGATATTGGCACAAATATAAGCATTGCTAGTACTGTGACTATAAGTAGATTTGGTCCTTCGGGGTCATTAATTAGAAAAAACACGAACCTAGAAATAGCAAAAGAAATTATAAGGAGTATCAGCAAAGGAACCCTTTTCATACGTATATTGTATAGCAAAAATAAAAAGAACTCTCATTTGAGAGTTCTAGGCGTAAGCTTTGTGGTGCCATTTAGCGGACGTATTAAAACTATTTCTCGGGAGAGCTAAGGCTTGCACAGGCTACACAGCAGCATGCCAGTTCCTGGCGGCAGATCGTTCAACAACTTCGACTCTATCGTGCAACCGCACTACCACGCCCGGTTTAAGCACGTGTGTTACGTTCTGGCCAAAGAACTCTCCCCTCTCACTGCCAACCGGATCAACACCACGACGAGTTTCTCGCAACGCATCCGTTACAGGGCGCTCCCTGGAAAGCATTCCTACACTTTGATCTATATTTGGCACTGGGCAACGAGCACACGCACGGACAACGAAGCCGCACAGAGCGCCGATTCGTACTTCGCGCCAATAATCCTCGTCATAAGCCGGCGCGCCTTCAACCACTATATTTGGCCTAAACCTATCAACTGTAACCGGTTCGGATAGATGACTATTGAGTGCGCCCAGTGAGTCTGTCGATGCCAGCAGAATTGGGAAGCCATCTGCAAATGCCGTGCGCTCACTTGCTCCGTCAACACGGCATTCTGGCTTTGTCGGCCGTGGTTGATCAATCCTCAGTAAACGCGCGTCCTTTCCTAAATAGTCACTAAACCAAGTGTTAGCCTCTACGCCCTGGCTAGCACCCGTGCCTGGTTTCTTCCAGAGCGTCACTGGGATAATCTCAGCACCAGGGTCACGCTCTAGGGAGAGGACGAGCTTCCCCATACCTGGGGCACATACAACAAGAGAGTCATCCTCAATGCTTGGTTGTACCAATGCAAGCTCCGGATGAACGCGTTGCGTGAGAGGCTGCCCGTTCCTGCCCACAAGCATCCATTCACGATCGTGCTCGATCCCAAACTCAGAAAACCCAACCTCTTCAGCCTGGGTCGCACCACAAGATTTTACGGGATAGTAGCTAAGCCCGACTACCTCTATAGCATTTGACATGAAATCAACATACCAGATAGTAGGCCGTTGATCAAATTATAAGATAATACTCTTTGATAGCCTTTCGGTCACTTTCACTGAGCTGCTCAAAAAAGTCAGGGTGAAATTCATAGAGTCCGTCTAAAAGTAAAACCTCATCATTATACTGCTTCTCTGTGGAAGTTAAATCGCCATTTTTCATTAATTCATCGTAACAAAAAGGCCCTCTTTCGAGAATCTCTTTTTATTATGCTTGGTGCAAGTTAGGGGGGTCTTAACCCTGGCCGCGTCCTTGCCAAGGACGCGCTCTAAACACCCGCATAGCTTGGTAAAACTATACAGTAACAAAGGCTAGTTTTATAAATACTGGTGATAATAAAAATAACTAATGCCACCATATGCCGCCTGATGCAAATACAACTACAAACGAATTCAGGCAATAATGCTATGCTACGGTTACAAGTTAATGGAGGGTAACCCAAGTGGCGCAAGCTAGATTTAAAACTACCTATAAACGGCTGCTTACCGCCGCTGCGGCCTTAGCCCTTTCTATAACCCCTATTGTAAGCAGTGTGCACGCGGCATACGCAGCAACCACCACCTACACGCTTAAAGCCCTCTCTGCGACGGTAAATGGCACTAGTGTTACATCCGCCGCAACCGTAGCAGCGTCTACGCAAACCACCGCACAAGTTGCCGGTATATGCGTTCGGGATGCCAACGGCGCAAACTGGGATTTCCCCAAAAGTACCAATGTTGTGCTCAAAACTACCGGCACAGTACTAAACGGCCCGCAAAGCACCTTTAGCGCTGGCACTTACAGTTACTTTGCCTGCATTTTGGTAAAAAATATATGGTACCAGGTTGGTACCGCCAAAAGCTTCACCATAGCCAGCACAACCACTGGCACCACCACCCCGCCAAGCGGTAGCAGTTATGGCAGCAATGCCCTGGCACAGTGGAACGCCGCCCTCACTAACCGTAATACGCAGACCGCTACATGGGTAGCTTGGGGCGATTCATTCACCGAGGGCCAAGGCGCCTCCACCGCCCAAAACCGCTGGGCTAGCAAAACCCTGGACAGCCTACGGAGCACTTACGCCACCACTGGTGTAACTGGCGGCATTGGCTACCTGCCTGCTTTCTATGAAACATACGGGCCTGACTCTGCCTGGGAACCGTACGCCACCTCTGGTGGTAACTGGGCAGAAAGCACCACGGGTGCATCACTTGGCAACCGTCTAGGCGTGTTCCAGCCCGGTGGCTACTCAACCTACAACATTACGGGCACATCCGCAGACATCATGTACGCCGTTGGCGGTGGCACGTTCACTTACAAGGTTGACTCCGGCAGCGCCGTTACCGTAAACACCACTGGCGCCACTTCACCAACAGGCCGCACGCATGTCACCTTTGCGTCTGCCGGTACTCACGCGCTCACCGTCACCGGTGTAACTGGCACGGTCTATTTCCAGGGGGTCATGGCATATAACGGTGACGAAAATAAAGGCATCCGCTTGTACGAAGCTGGCCACACTGGCGCCACGACTGGCGAGTTCGTAAACACTAGCGCCGACATGGCCAAAATTACTGCTGCCTCCAGCGCAGATCTGGTTACCATAGAGCTTGGTGCTAACGACTTTTTGAACGGCCCAGCAACACCCGCTCAGGTGGCTACCAACCTGCAAGCTATGATTAGCGCCATCCGCTCGGTTTCTACCGCCAAGCAGCCATCCATTGTACTGGTGCTGCCTTGGAGCCTTGCCGGCAACGGTGGCGCGCTTGGCTACACATGGCAACAATATGCTGACGCTATCCGCGGCGTACAAACCACCGACCAAAGCCTGGGCTTGCTCGACCTAACATCTGTTGCAACCACCAACAGCACCGGCGGTGGCTTGCTGGCGGCCGACGGCTTGCACCCGTCCGATTCTGGCCACACAGCTATTGCAAATGCCGTTAAGAGCTACTTGGCAGACCTGTAATAGGCTACTGCAAACGTAGTCGAAACTTTTGCCCTTGCGCTCATGGAGAAATGGCTAGCCTTGTATGCTGCCCTTAATCTGTTCGGAATACACGCGCATCTTCTGCGTAGTATTTTGGCGTCAATTCTGCTCCCATATTCTCAAGTTCAGGGAGGACATACTGGAGATTGTTTCTCTTACTGGCTTTACTAAGAACGATTCCATATTTGACTGTATTGGGCTGAGTAATATCACCGACATATCCTATCTCAAAGGGCGAGCGGACATATAGAACCCCGCTTTGGCCAAGTTGACCAAAGGCACGTAGACTTCTCTTAAACCCATTCACACATGCTTCTAGATAGCTGCCATGCACTACGCCGCCAAGCACTACCTGCTCGCTCAGTAGTCGATTAAAACTTGCGTTCACCTCATAGCTTTGGCCGAGAGGACCACGGTCGGGTAGTGACGGAAACCTTTGTCGGGCCGGAAAACGGTCCCAGAAATCCCCAGCGTTTTCTGACATACCGGGAGAATAGAGAAGAATAGGCAGCGAGGAGCTATCGATCCTCTTATGCAGTGCCGCTTCATATTGCTCTACCTCTGCGGATACCGGATAACCGCCTAGGCGGTGATAATCTGGGTGCACAAAAAAGTCAGCCTGAGGCCCAAGTTCTGTTACTACTGCCATAGATAATATAAAATATCATAAAATATGACCTATTACAAAAAATCCAATACCTCAATTGATGCGTATTAAGCTACAAAAGTAAAACGTTAGTCCTTAGAAAATACCCAAAAATGTTTTCAAATTAAACACTCGAATTCCCATATAACTATTCTTGTGCCGGCTCAACGTCAAACGGGTTCTGCCATTCAGGCAAAGCTCTAATCTCAAGCAGCTGGTCAATAGTTATATCTTCTTTACTAATACCTTTTGCTTCGCAGTAGGCAGTTACTACGACATCACGACCCATAATTAAATCGCCGTGTTCAGGCGCAGCTTGTAATAAACTGTCACGAATACGGTCTGTCAGGCTAGGCTCATCTCCACCGCCAAATGATTCTGGACTCATAATTCAATATTTTACTTACATAATAATAAAGCTACAAGCACAAGCAACTACTCACCCCTGGTTTGCGATGGTTAGCGGACATAGGTATCTTTCACGAAGTCTATTGTTGCGCCTGATTTGCCAAAATTGTATATCTCATATTTTTCGCCAAGCGCGTCATCGCCGCACATCTTTTGATGAAGGTGTTGCTTAATTAAATCCGCCCAACCGCCGTGCGAGCCTCCCACGCCACATACCATGCTTGAGCCTAAAATAAAAACCTGCGTCATCATGACACTACTATAGCAAAGAAAAAGCACATCTGGTGAAGTGCTTTTAAGCATAAGCTTTTTGGTGCAGCTTTACAGAATCTGCTTAAACTTTTGGAATGGATTATTGAGGATGCCAGCCTAAGCGTTCCTGTTATGTCAAGACCACGTACTAACAACAAAATTATTATCTATTAAATACCTTCTCAATGATGTTAGGTACCGTGCCAGTGTAATCCGAGTATCTAACCCATGTAGGCTTTACGGTAAAAAGTCTTACTCTTGAGTCACGCAAGAAGGTTTCGGTACATGGCGTGTCCTTGGCAATGAATATCTGTGTGTATTTCTCCACCTCATCCGCAGGTACTGGCGCGGCCACTCCCTCGTACTGTACTGTGAGGTATTTAGATGTATCCCATCCGATAACAAATGCTACATGGGGGTTACGTTTAAGATTATTCCACTTTCTCGTATCGACGAACGTTTCAAAGATTAGACGCAAATCATCCGTCTGCGCAAAAGCTACTAATGCGGACTCAGGCTGCGTTGAACCGGGCTTAATGGTTGAGACTGTGGCCATGGGCTGTGTCCTTAAAAACTTCAGAATTAGTTCATCGTCCTTAGACATCCTTAACCCATTCTTTGGCCTCTGCTTCGGTCATGGTTCAATAATACCTCATAGCCAACTTTTAGAGTACCGTGTTGGAGGAGTTCGAGATCTGTCACATTGAGTCAAAGTGGATTAGATTATTCCAACACCTCCCACCCCACCAAAAAAGACCTTCCTTTCGGAAAGCCCCTTTTGGTGCGCTTGACGCACTTTCATTCTAACACCTGTTGAGGCGGCTCGACCGGCTAATTTAGATTAGCATCGATATAAGACAGTAGCCTATCCTCGTAGTGGCCTACCTAAGAAAGCAGCACCATCTCCATCGGGTAGCCTTCATAGGCCTTTGCAAGTGTTGCATCAAATGTAATAAAACTCTTACAGTCATTTCGAATAGCCGTCGCTACCTGCAAAGCGTCCTCAAAATCTTTTCCTCGCTCGTTGAGGGAAGCCCAGACATAATCCTCAGGGGTTATTGATAGCAATTCATTTTCGCCGATAACATTTTCAAGCAGTTCATCTGCAATGCCTTGCTTACGGCCAAAATGCATGAGCAGATGCACGGTTAGTATTGAAATCGCAGTATCATTAGTAAGCGTTTCTAGAAAGTGCTGTGCTTGCTCGAAGCGGGGCCTGCCTTTTAAGGTAATTTCGAGAACAACATTTGCGTCAAGAAATACCATATTTGTTGGCCATATCGTCGGCGTACAGTTCTTTGTAGCTCTTAGTTGGGCTAATTGGGTTATGCGCACTATCGCGGGCAAGCTTTGCATATTCCAGCATTCGCTTTGTACTCTTAGATTCTCGGGAGACTGTCGACTCGGCGCTAACAACCGTAGCAAACGGTTTTGAATGATAAATAACTACCATGGTTTTGCCTTCGTTGATTTGGCGCAGAAAAGCCAAAGGGTCTTTACGGACTTCCTGAATACTGATTGTGTTTTGCCTATTCATACTGCTTATAGTAACAAGAAGTTACTTATTAGTCAACTTAAAGTTACACCTGAATCTCGAAACTACCATCCCCTCTGCAACAACTGATAACCAAGTAGACTTCTCTGGCTCTCGGTCATAACCTGCTTCTTTTGTTTGTAGTGCGGTTGTGACCGGTGTGCGCAACGCCACGGACAACTCGGTGGAAGCGACGACGTACCAGCTTGCAGACTGATAGCATGGTCGCGTCCATGAAGCGAAGGGTGGCTCGCCAACTTTGTCAAAGGTGAAGTTACGCAACGCTAATTCAGTACCTTATATCTCATAGATAGGAAGAGGCCCCCTTACATTTTATAGAAAATACACTCGCCGCTTAAACGCAGAATTTTCGGAGCTGATTTGACCAAGTATTCTTACTAGAATGCGGCTATTCTGCTACCAGACCAGTAGGCCGCAATAATTAATGCGATTGACGCAACAGCATATCGTGTATAGGATCGCTTGTCGAAACGTAGTGCTAGCAAGTAGAGTGGTAATGCTACTACCACGACGAGCAACTGAAACGCCTCCAGACCCACATTGAACGCGAATGTATCTATTAGCCTCTCGCGCAATGTAACTCCCGCTGCAAATAATTCAGAAGAAAATGCTAAGCCGTGTATCAGGCCAAAGCCTGAGACAATGAAAAACTCGGCACGTGCCGCCAAAGGACGCAGTGCGTGAATACCGCTGACGATAATCGTGACGGCGATCAGCACCTCAATATAGGCCGACCACGCTGCCACACCCAGAAAAGACCCTATGAGCAGCGACAGGCTGTGCCCTGCCGTAAAACCAAGGCTCAGTATAATGGCGTGTTTGATCGAATTTTTCATCGACACGTTACGCGCCCACTCTTTACGCACTGCCACGAATGGCGCAACGAGTAAAAGTGTTATAAGGAATAGAATATGGTCATATCCGAACCGAAAGTGGTCAGCCCCTAGGCGAAATGTCCCCCAGAAAGTGTTGCGGCCAACCGATAGGTTTATCGCTAATGCGGGCGGCTCGTGCGGGTTCTTGAAATTATGCCCGATGACGCCTTCTTGTTTTGATGTGCCATTATGTACAAGGTATACTAGTGCGGTATGCGTCGGGACAGCGTCGATGACGGCGCTATACGCTAGTGTAAATGTATCGTAGGCTTTTTCGTGTGGTGCGACAAATAGGAGCGATAAGTCGAGGTAGCCAGTTGCAACTTTTACCGACTGAATAGTGCTCGACCACGTACCGTCACTCGTTGTTACGGTAGTTCCTTGCTGGACTTTCTGTTGCAGTGAAATAGGAGCCGACGCGTCATCGTATGCCCTATCAAGTGCCGGGTTTAGCTCGGCAAAAGGAATATGTAAGAGCACATTCATTTCTGCGGTTTTTTGGATTGGCGTAAGAGTAATAATAGTACTTGGTGCAGCGTGTGCCGATACGCGTACGGGGTTACTTAATACGCCAACGCTAATACTCGACAACAGAGGCAACAATAATATGAGGCGGAGCATCCTTCTCACGAGCTTCAGCTGTTCTGACTAAGATTTAGTTCCGCCATAGTCAGATGTTTTATCACGCCACACCGAGTGTGGGTGCACGCCCTGTACGACAATACCATTTTGAACTGAAAACTCAATCCACACTGATGGGCCGTCAATACGGATGTAGTCACCCCGTGTTGTCATAGTTGTCGTACCCGAGTACGCCACGTATGTATTGTCTAGCTCGTTTTTATATTTTGTCATAATAGCAGTCGCGTCGGTACTATCGAGGTCATTCACATATGTTTCAATAGCTGCTATCACAAGTTGCTTCTGGGCATCGGAAAGGTCACTAACCTTTACGCCATCCGATGTAGACGGGAAGCTCCAATCCTTCTGTGGACCAGCCACAAGGTCAGTGTAACTACCGCTCAGCTTGGCAGCCGCCAACTGCTCACTCGACAAACCGCTGAGCAAGGCTTTAAAAGCGTCACGTTCCGAATCAAGTGGGGCAATCGTCACGCCATCTTGAGTAAACGAACCGTTATATGGCTCAACGCCACGAAATGATGGTGTTGCACCTGCCAGTGTGCCATTCTTGTAGGTGTTGGCAAGGGCAAAGTGATGGCCGCCATACTGTAGCTCCCACGTGTCAGTGGCGCTTGGCGTACCAAGAAAAGCGATATAATAATTACTACGCCCGTAGTCGACACTCATCCGTCCTCCCTGCGCCGCCAAGTAGTCATCCGCCGCCAATAATTGGGTAATTTCGTCGTAGCCCTCGCCAGAGCCGCTACCCGTCACGAGCTTAATAAGAGTATCGAGTGCGGCCAGTTGCGTGTCATTAAGTTCGCCACGCGTTAAACCGATACGCTTATACTGGCTACTTACAAGTGCCTGTGGAAAATTAGACCATTTCTGAGCATTACTGAAACTATAATCTTGTAGCAGGGTTTGCTTTTGGCCGTCACTCAGGGTTGCCATAAAGGCATTTGCCTTAGCCACCACCTCTTCGACTGTCGCGCTTGAGCCAGTGGTTTTTATATCGGAAGTAGTCGAGTTAGTAGCCGTGTCGCTACTTGTTTCTGATTTTTTGGTTACAAAATACGCTGCCATACCAACACCAAGCAATACGATGGCGACAGCTACAATAAGAATAAGGCGCTTCTTAGACTTAGGTGTTTTAAGATGCGCGTCATTTGTCTGGTCTGGTGTCAACGCTTCGGTTAATGGGCTATGATCATTGGCATCGTGTTCATCGTCATCCATCACGTTCCTACTTCCTTCAATACACTTATGCTTCCAATTATACGGGATATTGATGTCATTGTGGGCACAAAATTACAACTTATACTGTTGGACGTTGCCACTTATCATAAGTAGGCTATGGACATACGCGCTAGTCACTTCTTCGGGTAGTGTTGGTATATCGTCGGCCAAAAGCTCGTCCATCTGCTTCAAACCCGGGTATACACTTAAATAATAAAAATAGCGACTATCACGTTGCAAGTCCAAGGGGAGGGCATCCATATCATATGCCCGATATTGTTCAGAGGCCTGTGTGATAAGTGGTGACTGTTCTTGATCTGACATATTGTCAGTTTATTTTAACATCATAGATATGCAAGCCGAAAGCCTATCAAGGATAGAGTCTACCTATAAATATAAAAGAACTCTCAATTGAGAGTTCTAAGCATAAGCTGTATGGTGCAGCTTTACAGAATCTACTTAAACTTTTTGAACAGATCATTGAGGACACGAGCCTAAGTGTCCCTGTGTTACCCAAACCCTATACTGACAACGAAAATATTATTTATTAGATGGCTTGTGCTACGAAAATTAGCATATGCCTTGACATTTAAGCATTAGTACGTTATTATATAGGTTAATTGCGGCCTGGCGCCGTCCTCTCTTACATAAGAAATCAATAAAAGGAGACAGTATATGTCTATTTTTGATGCAGAGCTACGCTTTGCTAAAGAGTTAGCCTACGAAGCGGGCAAAATTATGCTTCATTATTTCAACGCCAAAGACAAAGGCGTTCTTATAAAAGCCGATGAATCGCCGGTTACGCTAGCCGACACGGAAATCAACGCACTCGTTATAGAACGCGTAAAAGCGCAGTTCCCGGAGCATGGCGTATTAGGCGAAGAAGACGGCTACAACCTTGATAAAGATTGCTTATGGGTGGTTGACCCGTTAGATGGCACCCCGCCATTTGCGCGAGGTATTCCACTTAGCACGTTCTGTATGGCGTTGGTCATAAACGGTAAACCCGTTGTCGCTGTTGTATACGACCCCTATACCGACAGGCTATTCTGGGCACGTGAAGGGCTGGGCGCATACGAGAACGATCGCAAGCTTGACCTTTCGCAACACCAACCTACGGGTAAACTCGGCATCTGCCTTGAAGTTGCTGGCGGCTCGTACTGGACGACATTTAGCGACCGCACCATTGGCGGGAAGATGCTCGACGCGTTCGACCATACCGATGATACGTTTACTTACTACCTACCCATTGCTTACTCCATTGTGATGGTAGCCGCCGGTAGATTTGACGGTGTTGTTACGAGCGGCAAGAATCCGTGGGATTTAGCGGCAGCGGGATTTATTGCGGAACAGGCGGGGGCAAGGGTTACGGATATATTCGGTAGGCCTATCGTGCGTTGGGATAAGGATATTGCCGGCATATGTGCAGCGAAACCTGATATATACCAGAGGGTGGAGGAAATTATCTCTCCGGTTCTTGCTGAATATAAGTAATTCTTTATAGGGCGTATTTAAAACTGTTTCGATGGAGAAGGGGATAACAAATTACTGTTTGAGCTTGCCGAAATTTTCAATCTAAATCCTAATTTGCTTGCATTGCTGCTTTAGCTGCCCGCAATATATATAGGTCGCGTTTTTGGATAAACTCACCCTCTAGATTGTCGGGCTTATCGTTGGATAGCAATTCAATAGCTGCATCAATATTCTTAGCCATCACTTCAAACATACCCTCATCCAGCTCTCCATCCTCAAGGGCAGATTCTTGCTGCTCACCTACTTGCCTCGCAAGATAGCAATAGGATGTTTGACGTAAGCCACCGTCATCATAATCCCTAAACTCAACGATGCTACCCAACTCAGTAATTATTTCAGCCCTACAGCCCACTTCTTCCATTAACTCACGCATTAGAGCCTGTTCCGCACTCTCACCTTCATCTATGCCGCCACCAGGTAATTTATAGTAACCATGCTTGCTCACATTGAGAAGATAAATCTGACCAGACTCATCTTTGAGAACTGCCCTTGCCGCTTCACGTTCTCGAAATTGAGAGACATCCACAATAGGGGCTTGAGGGTTAATATCCTGCTCGGTGATGGTGAGGATAGTTTTCATGTAGGTATCATAGCAAAGAAAAAACACTTCTTGTCGAAGTGTTTTAAGCATAATCGTTATGGTGCCACTTAGCGGGCGTATTTAAAACTATTGCGCAGGAGAGGCGGGACGATAGACAGTTGCTTGAGCTGGCAAGTATCTTCAATCTCAATGCGGACTTGCTAGTCTAATTATCTGAAACGTTTGGCGGATGCGTCATCGTATTTCTGCATCGTGGTATCTTTTAGGCATTGAGCATCATGGTCAAACGACAGGAGTGCCTTAGGTACGGGGTTATTGAACACCGCATCACAAGTAAACGCCGTCTGAGTCTTCTCTACGAATTTCCAATTACTAGTCTTTAAGTCTTTGGCGAACAAGCCAGCCGAGCCGCCATCGCAACCGATAACCACAATGACAGAACCGATAGGCGCATATTGCACATCAAGGTCTACGACATTGCCGCCATAGTCAATAATCTGGTCATTCTTTATGCAAGATGGGACTTGCTGGACATATGTCGCCTTTACGGCAGCTTGCAGTTCAACTGGTAGTTTTGAGAATTTCGTCTTTTCGGCGGATGCACGCTCTATACAATACTGTGAGACGTCGGAACCAGTGCAGGAGGGGACAGTTTCGGTCTTTGCCGTATCTTGCTTTGTATCGTAGGTATTACCCTTTTCCTGTGCATTGCTCCACACAAACCAACCCACAGCGGCAATCAGCACCACTACTACAATCGCTACTAGTGCATGTATGCCACCAAACCCTCTCTGGTTCTCTCTGATCGTCTTCATGACACCCCTTTATATATAAGCTTTATTTGGTCTAACAATAGATACTATCACTTTCCTCATAATAACAAAAGAACTCTCGATTGAGAGTTCTAAGCATAAGCTCTTATGGTGCACTTGACGCACTTTGCTTCGAACGCCTTTTGGGGTGGATCGATCTGCTTATGCGATTCCTCAACAAATAAAAATTATCCGCCAAGTACGAATCGGGCAAGGTTTAAAGCGGCTCTCTCATGCCCGCCCGGATAATCGCCGGAGACCCCTATATCATCCGCTTGTACTGAATATTCGATAGCAGTCACATCGTGGACAACTGAAAGTCCCTCAGAGCTTAATGGGCCCACGCCACTGTCAGTAACCTCCTCAGCCAGTTGTTGTTCCGTGAGCGGACCTGATGCTCCCCAGTAGCCGCTTTCAGAACGATCCACTACTGCAAATCGAGGAGGTATCGTGTCGGTGGTGAATACATATGACGATTCGGGTGCGCCTTCGGGGTAGATTCGCGTGACATTGTTTGCAACTTCAGACATGTGCAGCTCCTGTAATTTCCCTATTTTTTTGATCTTGGGGGATGAGGGGATGATTGAGTGCTAGCAGCGTCACGTTGTGTAAACTGTTTGATTCGCTCGCTAAGGGGTGACCGGGCAACAAACTGTCCGGTTTTGGAGGATGCGGCGGCTTTAATAATACGCCTGTTTGCCTGCATCTGTTCTCGAATAATGTCTGATTGATTATTTTTAGCCATTTCTTACCTCGTGTGTTGTAGTCGTGTCCCAGGCTACCCCATCATTATAATCATTATCTAAATGAGAATACACTCTTATTGCTTGCGTCGTGTTCTGAATTATAAATTCGAATAAAAGCGACTGCGCAGCTCCGGGTTCTACACAAATACCCGGAGGAAACGCCCTGCCACCTAAAAAATCCAGTTTATATGTAGGCGAGATGTCTTTTGATTCAATAGAGTTAGCAAGATATGGTTTAAGCTCTTCGATCGTCACACTACTAGTTGTGTCTTCTGCGATTTTTGGCCGGATTACTACATTCCCCGTGTTTTGTATCCCTACCGTGATACCCACATATGTCGTGCCGTTTTCTAAGTCAATAAATTTAACACTGTGTTCGATATTGGCCCGGGGCGCTTTTTCTCTTCGTTTATGGAACCACCATAGACCGGCGATAATAGCAGCAATTGTAAAGAAAGAGGCAATTTTGTCCACGTTATTGAAAACAGAGGTACATATACGGCCAATTTCGACTAGAGCATTCTTCAACTTATCCATTTGCGAGGAGAGTATAGCATAGATTGCCTCTATACCTACAGCGGTTCGCCGGCAAAGGGTAGCCTGCCGACAGGTGTTGGAAGTTTGCCCCACCAAAATAAAAACAGGCCGATTAGTCCAACACTAATTCCGGCCTGTCTGTAGGTGTTTTACTGATGTAAAAACTTCAATGTCTCGTTTGGTGCGGAGCTACAGAATTTACTTAAACTTTTTGATGCGCTTATAGACGGTCAATTGTTAGGCGTACATCCTTTCCCAGCCAATAGCTTGTCTAAATACCCAGTAATTTACTGATACTATTCGCCTACATTCCCGGTTTCTATTGCTCCCGCTTTGGCGTAACGGGCAACAATAACGCCTTTTTTACCGACATGATTTTCAATCAGAGTGAATGTTCGCGGAGCAGCACCATCGCCGAAGAGCTTCTTACCTTGACCTAGTATGATCGGATATGTCATGAGACATAGCTCGTCTACCAGATTGTTCGCAAGGAGTAATTGCACCAACTTACTGCTACCCCAAACGTGGAGGTCAGGACCATCCGAGTTCTTCAATTTCGTGATGTCTTCTACGCTTCGCAGGAAAGTTGTATTTTGCCAGTCTGTATCGGTCTTTGTAGCAGATAGCACATATTTCATATTGTCATTGATAAACGGCCAAATATCGCCATGTTTCGGCCAATAGTCTGACCAGATTTTGAAGGTATAGCCACCCAGTAAAAACTCTACGTCGGCTTTTAATGCTGGCTCTGTTATTGCCTCGGCTGCCTCGTCGTCCATAAATGGGGCTTGCCAGCCTCCGAATTCAAATTTAGCTGTCGGGTCTTCTTCTGGACCGCCTGGTGCTTGCATAACACCATCGATTGTTACAAATTCTTGGACAATAATTTTTCGCATGATACCCCTCCGCTAATGAATTGATGATAGACTTATATCCTATATTACCAAGAAAGAGACCCGGAGGTCTCTTTTTATAATGCTTATGGTTGGTGCGGGTCAGGGGACTCTAACCCCCAGCGCTTGCGCGCTGCTTTCCCTCCGGCCTATTTTTGTCCTTGACGAGGCCAAGACTTAGAGCACACTAGCTCAGACCACGAAAAAAGCCCTGCTTTTTCAAGCAAGGCTCTTTTCGTGGTGGCACTTAGCGGACGTATTTAAAACTGTTAGTCTGCAGAAGCGTGATGATAATCACCTGCTTGAGCTGGCTAAGATATTCAACCTCAGCCCAAACTTGGTAACAGAACCTGCTAATTGACCTTGCCTTCCATTTCTTTCCAAAGTCGGTATTTTTCCAGCCAAGGTTCCATGTCTTTCTTGTTCTTCTTTGTAATTTCATCTTTAGTAGCTGCAATTTCAGCATCAATACCGACTAAAAGCTCATCAATCTTTACGACAATTTCAGGATTTAGGGCGATGAACTTCTGCTTGTGAGCGAATGTATACATGGTGCGAAGTGCAAACAGGTTTTTGCGGGCATTATTCCAGTCGTACTCGGCAGCATCGGGCATAAAATTACCGACTGCCTGGGCGATAAAAAATATCACATCGTTAGCCGCGTTTCTTATTTTACGTTCAGTGTTCCACTTTTCGTCGGGGGTCTGCTCAAACTCTTCAAGCCTGCCGTACATATACTCGGCAATTGCGTTTGCCTCTTTCCAGAGACGGTTTTCTGTAAGCTTCTTTTCGTTCGCCATAGCCTTACTATACCAGATAAAAAGAACTCTCGATTGAGAGTTCTAAGCGTAAGCTCTTTTGGTGCGGGTCAGGGGACTCTAACCCCTGGCCTCGTCCTTGGCAAGGACGCGCTCTAAACAACTGAGCTAGACCCGCATGGTGGTGCTATATGTAGGTTGTACATATTTGCATATAGTAACGTATGCTAACAGGGTAAATACTACCGTAATTTTGCGCTGTATGCAAGTAGTAATTGCTCGTTTGGGGGCATTTATAGATTATTTGCAGGAGATTTAGTGGCTACTACATAGCGTTTAGCAAAGCGGGTAGCGCCATAGGCCATCAGCATCACTAGTACGCCGGCGAGACATAATGCTATGGAACCGCCTAAAAAGTTAGAGAAGTATTCGTTGCTTACCTCAAAAATATACCCCGTCAGGAAGAGGGCGGATATCACCAATACATCACGCGAGTGCACGTATACACTTAGGGCTACACCCGCAGCCAACACCACCGGATATAGCAGGTCGTACAAAAGCGGCATGTAGCTATGGTCGCCTGCGTCACTGCTGCCAAAGTCAAAGCCAGAAAAGAGCGTCAAGAAAAACAGTGCACCAAGTGCCACGAATATACCCACGCCGTATAGCGTACCGGCAAGCTGCGAGGCTATTACCCTGGTTCGTGCCAGCACGCCGGTACCTATCAGCAATAGGCCAGCAAACGCTATCTCAAAGTAATAGAACGGCTCCGGCTTAGTCATGTCTGCCGTTAAAAATTCTATGGCCGCAAAGTACGCCGCTAGAGCCACTGAGATAGAACATGCCAACACCATCACACTGCGCATAACGCCCAGGTAAAAAGCCAGAAATGCCGCAGAGACTGCCATAGCCACGGCGGTTGCTGTGCCGGGCGCAGTTAGACTGCCGCCCATCTCGGTAACGACCACTCCTGCCCCGATGATCAGCGCCACTGAACCGATGGTAAATAGCGATGCAGTCAGTAAGTCTTTATTGGGCAGGTCTTTACTAATTTGCAGCTGCTTGCGCGCCCGGTAGTAGGCGGCCAGGAACACTGCCAGGCCCAGTCCGAATGTCACCAGGACACGGACGGGCGTGTTCAGCTGGCTCCAATTTTGGGCGATTAGCAAATAGATACCTAGGCATACAATCAGTGTACCCACCACGTACAGTACATTACCGATGGATTTGCTGGTATGGTCACTAGCGGCATTAGAAGTAACACTAGCTGCTGGCGCTACAATTTCCGGAGTGGCATGCTTAGCAGATTCCGGCACGTTATAGGTATATACCTTTTGCAGTTCATCAAAGGTTACATCGCCGTTTTGCACCAGTGTGCCAATGTCGGCAAGCACCTTTTCTTTAGAGAGTTTAGCCATATGGTAACTATAACAGCTGTGATACCACCTACCTAGGGGCTATACCGCAAGCCATCCACAGACTGCGGCAGCACAGCATGTTTGACCACTGCGTAGTATTCAAAACCGCCTGCATGGCGCCTACTGCCAGGTGCGCTGTTTATTCACTTCTTCTTTGTCGCGGAAGGCCTGCTCTAGGTCTACCCCAAGCCTATTGGCCAGCGCGCACAGCACCAACAGTACGTCAGCAAATTCAGCAGCTGTGTCAAAATCATATTCTTTTGCGATGTCCACGCGTACCGAACTGGCATTTTTACGGATGCATTTTGCCAGTTCGCCCATCTCCTCGGTAAGCAAGAGGTATTTCTCCAGGATGGTATTTTGGTCGAACCCACGCTCCAGCTCCAGTTCGGTCACGTACTGCTGGATGTCGGCTAGCGTGGGGTTTTGCTTCAAATTAAGCTTAGTGGCTTTCATAGCCTCAATCATACCACTTCTTTAATGCGGATTTAATGTGATCTCGCGCAACGTTAGACACAACTAAAGGGCGTACACTAAAAGAAAGCGCAAAGGAGTGGCCATGGATACGAACAAAACACAGGATTACCAAGTCATATAGTTTGGAGCAAGCAATGAATGTACATTTCTCCGCCATCGCCCGTTACATTAACGCTAACTCGTGCGCAGTACTGGGCACAACTAATAAAGACGGCACGCCGCATGGGGCGGTCATCTACGCATGCGCCTTGCCAGATAGGAGCATATGTTTTTTGACTAAAAGTGGGACGCAGAAGTACAAAAATCTTGCCGCACGGCCGCAGGTCTGCGTGACATTCTTAAACGAAAAAGAAAGCAGCTCGCTGCAAGTCACCGGGACGGCTGCTGTCGTTACTGATGCGCGGCACATGTCGGCGATATCGCAGGCGATTACAAGGGTACAAACCAGCCAAACTGAATGGCTGTCTCCAATTTCCAAGCTTCGCGCTGGCGAGTATGAATATATTGCCGTGCGGATAACCCACGCTCATTTGGCAGAATATAAAGGCCGTAAAATCGGCAGCCAACACATATTTTCCGAGCTTTAGCGCTACAGGTCTACGCCAAGCTTTTGTTCTAGCAAACTGGCATCCGCCAGTATGCTCCCGTTTCCGTCCTGCATAACCAGGCCGTCAGAAATCAGTTTTTGTATCTCCCGGCTGACCGTTTCACGGGACAGCCCGGCACGCGCAGCCAGCTCGCTTTCCTTAATTTTGAGCAGGCAGGTACCGTCGTCTTGCTTAATGCCAAACCGGCGGCACTCGATCAAAAGCTCGTACATAAGGCGGCTTTTAGCGCTGCCTGCCATCAAGTGCGCCATGCGCCCTAATAAGCCATCTGACCCCTTGTATAATCGGCTTAACAGGTCAAACATAACATCAGGGTTCGCCTTCAGGAATGCCACTGTTTCATCGGCGGGCGCCAGGCGTACTTCAATATCTGTTTCAGCCTCATAGGTATAGAGGTTGGCGCTTTTATTAATTACGAGCGACATCGGGAAAAAGGCACCCGGTTTGAATATATTCAAGATGACCTCGTCGCCGCGGTAGGAAACATCGTACACTTTTACTTTTCCCTCAGTAAGGAAATACACGGTGTCTGTGCCTTCGCCGTTGAGGATAAGGACTTGGCCTTTACTGTAATTACCCAGCCTATACTGCGCAAAAAACGTTTCTATTTTTCTGGCTACAGCTCCATGCTGGCCATCCGCATGTTGTTTCATACCTTCATCTTAAAACCAGCTGTTGCTATTTAGCAAGCGGCAATCCAAACACCCAGTCACGGACCTCCGGCATGTCTATGCCATGCAGCTTTATATACCCAGCGTGTTCAATAAGTTTCGTCTGCATCAGTTCCTTCAGCTGAAGGGCCTTATCTCCTGTAATACCTACGCGCTGGATGACGTCCATCACCAGGTCAAAGCGGTCCATGTTGTTTTGGACGGTCATATCAAATGCAGTTGTAATAGTGCCTTCTTCTTTGTAGCCACGCACATGTATATTACGGTTGGTGCGACGATATGTCAGACGATGGACGACCCATGGGTAGCCATGGAATGCAAACACGATCTGCTTATCTTTTGTAAAGAGTGCGTCGTATTCGGGGTCACTAAGCCCGTGCGGGTGCTCGCTGGCAGGTTCTAGCCGCATAAGGTCAACAACATTCACTACACGGATTCTCAGCTCGGGCAGGTATTTTCTAAGGATCGATACGGCTGCCAGCGTTTCCAGCGTAGGCACATCACCGGCACAAGCCATAACGACATCCGGCTCGCCTCCCTCATCGTTACTGGCCCAGTCCCAGACACCCACGCCTTTAGTACAATGCTCAATTGCTTCGTCCATAGACAGCCACTGCGGACTGTCATGCTTGCCCGTGATCGTCAGGTTGATGTAGTTGCGGCTCTTCAAACAATGGTCGATGGTCGAGAGTAATGTGTTAGCATCAGGAGGTAAATAGATACGGACGACTGCAGATTTTTTGTTTAGTAAGTGGTCTATAAAGCCAGGGTCCTGGTGTGTAAAACCATTATGGTCCTGCCGCCATACATGTGAGGTAAGCAAATAATTAAGTGAAGCAACCGGGTGCCGCCACGCTAACTCGTTGGACATTTTTATCCATTTGGCGTGCTGGTTGACCATCGAGTCGACAATCCGGATAAACGCTTCGTAACTATGTAGTATTCCGTGCCTGCCCGTAAGCAAATACCCTTCCAGCCAGCCCTCAGCCTGATGTTCGCTGAGCATAGAATCCAGGACGGCACCTTCGCCGGACAGATACTCATCAGCGGGTTTTACACGGGCCGACCATTGCCGGTTGGTCGCCTCAAAAACCGCCTCCAACCTATTAGAAACAAGCTCGTCCGGGCCGAATATCCTAAAATTATGCCGTGTCTGATTTTGCCTGATGACGTCGCGTAGGTATGGCCCCAGGGCATGTACATTGCCTTCATTGCTCAGGCTTCGCTGTGCAATCGTAACGGCGTAGTCCCGGAAGTCAGGCAAGTCGAGTTCCCGCATGAAACTACCGCCGTTGGCATGGGGATTTGCCCCCATCCGGCGCGCGCCCGCTGGCGCTAAAGCAGCAAGCTCCGGCAATAAGGCGCCATTCCCGTCGAACAACTCTTCTGGCTTGTAGCTTTTAAGCCATTGCTCAAGGACCGTCACATTGTCTGCATGGGCAGCGTCAACCGCAAGCGGCACTTGGTGCGAAAGGAAGTTGTCTTCTATCTGCTTGCCACCAATTGTCTTTGGGCCTGTCCAACCTTTCGGCGAGTTCAGTATGATCATCGGCCAGCGCGGCCGGGTAGTGTCGTTGTTGTCGCGCGCATTGCTTTGGATTCTTTTGATCTCCCGTACTGCTTCGTCCAATTTGCTAGCCATAAGCTGGTGCATTAGCATAGGGTCATCACCTTCAACAAAATATGGCGTCCAGCCATACCCGCGCATCAGTTGTTCCAGCTCATCACGTTCGATGCGCGCAAGGATAGTAGGGTTGCTGATCTTATAACCATTCAGGTGCAGTATCGGCAATACCGCGCCATCTGTTTTAGCATTGATAAATTTATTGGAATGCCAGGCGGTGGCCAGCGGGCCGGTTTCGGCTTCGCCGTCGCCCACCACGCAGGCCGTGATAAGGTCAGGATTGTCTAAAATCGCGCCAAAGGCATGGCTCAGCGAATAGCCCAGCTCACCGCCCTCGTGTATTGAGCCGGGCACCTGTGGCGACACGTGGCTGGACAAGCCACCGGGAAATGAAAACATCTGGAATAGTCTTTTAAGGCCGCCTTCGTCAGGAGTGACGTCTGGGTAATATTCACTGAAAGTACCCTCCAGGTAGACATTGCCGACCAACGCCGGGCCGCCATGGCCAGGGCCGGATATATAAATCATATTAAGGTCATACTGCTTGATGATGCGGTTCAGGTGGGCATAAATAAAATTCTGGCCGGGCGTCGTCCCCCAGTGGCCTAACAGCAACTTTTTAACATGCTCTAACTGCAACGGCTCTCTAACCAGCGGGTTGTCACAGAGATATATTTGCCCCACTGACAAATAATTAGCCGCCCGCCAATAGGCGTCAATAGCGTGCAGCATTTTTTCGTTTAGCGGGTTGTCGTTTGTCGGATTCATAAATACCTTTGCCTCTTATCGTTATATAAGCCGCGCTGTTTCGCGCGCTATCGTTACTGCCTCGTCTGTGTGGATGACGTGCACTCCCACGAGGCCGCCATCCTTGGATATCAAGCGCGCACCGTCCCGGTTTCGTACTTCATCGATAGTGACCCCTAGAAAATCTAACCCTTCGCACACTCTCTCCCGGATTTTAGGGGCGTTTTCGCCCATGCCGCCGGTAAAGACGATCGTATGCAGCCCACCCAATGCCGCAGCCAGTCCGCCAACCGCCTTTTTTACCTGGTAGCAAAACATATCAACGGCGTCCTTCGCACGCTTATCACTCGATTCAATCTCCAACAGCTTCCGCATGTCGGCCGTCGTTTCGGAAATACCGAGCAGCCCCGACTCAAAGTTTGCCATGTGATTGAACCGCTCAGCATCATAGCCCTGCGTACGGGCAAGGTATAGCGCCAAGCCCGGGTCAAGGTCGCCTGAGCGCGTACTCATAGGTATGCCCGAGGCCGGCGTCATACTCATTGTGGTGTCAATCGGTCTGCCATCTTGCAATGCGGCCAAGCTTGCACCACTCCCAAGATGGGCAATGATTACCTTGCCGCGTGCGGCCGCATCACCCTCCACGCGCCGTAGTTCATCTATAATATAGGCATACGACAGGCCGTGGAAACCGTAACGGCGGACACCTTTTGCTTCCAAATGGCGCGGGACTGGCAGCATACGCGCAACGGCCGGCAAGTCATAATGAAAGGCCGTATCAAAACACGCTACCTGTTTTACCCCTGGGAATAATGTTTTACACTCCTCGACAAGTTGCAGTTCCATAGGAAGATGCTCCGGGTCAAAAGGCGCCAACTCACGCAAGTCTGCAAGTAGCCGTTTATCGGCAACATGCGGTTCATGATAGGCGGGGCCGCCATGGACAATACGATGGCCTATTGCGGCAATCGTCGCCGGCGGGGCATGCTGCTCTAGCCAACGGATAAGGATCTGCATGGCTGCGGCATGGTTTGCCGCCGTAACAGGTGTCCTGCTGTAATCAGAGGCTGTCTGGCCTTGCACGACCAGACATGCTGACGTTTGTCCGATATTTTCAACACACCCTTCAAAGATCTTATCCGAGGTATTATGTGCAGCAAAAAGGCCAAGCTTGATGCTTGATGAACCGGCGTTTACCGTTATTATGTGCGTCTTGCTGAAATTCATCGTACCCCCTTATCTCCATCCGGCATGAAACCGATAGCCCATACTGCTTATGCTCATTTTAGCCTTTCTGCTGCAATAGGGGAACTTATTAATTAGCATAGCTACAATGACGGCGCGTAGGTGTGATAGTGATCACAGTTATACGCAAACTATTTACCTATAATTGCAAGCATGAAACAACGAACAGTATATGGGGTTATTACAGCCGGTGGCGTTATCGGCATGGCTGCCGCATTCATCCAAACGACAGAAAAAATAACACTTCTTAAAAATAAAGACGCAATTTTAACGTGTAACTTGAACAGCATATTCAGTTGTACGAATGTCTTGAATGCCTGGCAAAGCTCAGTCTTTGGTTTCCCGAACTCGCTTATGTGCATGGCATTGTTTACTATTTTCTTCAGCATTGCGCTGGCTGGAGCTACTGGCGGCAAATTGCCGCGGGGTTTACGCCTTGGTATACAGGCTTTGGCATTGTTTACACTCGGCTTCGCGCTATGGTTCCTAACCCAAAGCATCTATGTTATCAACGCACTCTGCATTCTCTGCATCTTCTGTTTCGTTGGGCTGTTACTGGTAAACTGGGGCTGGCTCAGGCTCAATGCCCAGGACCTGCCTATCGGCGAACGAGGCCGGGCTTACGTAGTGCGTTGTATAAAATCCGGTGCCGATATATTTTTCTGGATAGTGCTAGCACTTACCTTGGCTTTTGCAATGACATTACACTTTAACTAACTGGCTTGAGAATTCGGCTATATCCGCAGCTAGCCTGAAGTTTTAGATTAGATAGGAGCCTACAAAAACAGCGCCGCCATTTCAGCAGCGCTGTCCACAGGCAGGAATTACTAGTTCCAGCCGAAGGCCTGGCTCAGAATCCAGAGCGTTGCCGCAATGGAAATAAAGAACAGGCCAAGACCAACCGGGCTACCCCAGCTGAACCACGAGCCCCACGCCCGCCAGTTCTTCATGCTATTTTCGTAGCTCCAGTCCTGCTGGTCTTGGGTACTTTTGCCTTGGTGTTGCATACGTGTCCCTTGGTTAATTAGTGAAAGCTGACCTCGCCGCAGGTTCGACTACGCCTTTCGGGCGATACAAGCTTACCCATTCATCTTCGATGGCTCTACAGTCCACCATGTCGTTCGCCGAATGAGCAGCGCATGGTTGTAAGAGGACGGCCACAATACCGTCATTTAAACATAGGTCTGTACTCAGGGCAACTAGGTATCAAAGCAGGCCACTTAAAGCAATTTACTTTTTATGTTTAATATGTTATAATAAATACATGAAATACCCGCACGAAATTGGTACTGTCACTCCTCTTAATGATGAGGCGTACGCCGTTGTTACCGGCCTCCAGACTGAAGCCGGCGAGCTACTAGTTGGTCCAGTCGCCCGCGGTGGCTGTATGGTTGTCGGCGAAAGTGCCTGTAAAGCCGTGTGTCAGATGGAAGCCCTGCGTCGCGGAAGTGCTAGCCAGGAGACAGCTGAATTGGCCGAGGCAGGCCTGCTTAATCCGGAGCTAATCCTTGAAGAAAACCCCCAAGCTTGCGCGGACAAAAATTTGGCCCATGCGTTCGATCGCCTTAGTATTAATCCGGAGCACGCTGTTATGGTAGCCGTCGGCATGAACAAAACTGCCAACAGGGTTGGCTATATCGGTGACCCTAAAATGCAAGCTGAAATGACACAAAACCCTCACGGATGGTTCGAAATAAGCGGCACTACACCGTACAATGCGGTGTACGCAAAAAAGGGTGATGTTCTGCCAAATGGCGAGCCTGTAGAGCTAATAGGCATGCGCATTGGCGGCAATGGCGTCGTTGTCGATGAAATCACCCAAGAGGATGGCAATGTCTATGGACTCACTCACTTGACCCGTACCAACTTGCCGGGCACTGGCTACGAAGAAAGTTATGCAGGCGAGGTTCAAACCTATCGCAACTATGTGGCTAGTGACAGCCTCAGACACTACAATGGCGAGCCAGCCCAGGTAAAAACCCATATTATTTCAGCAGTCGGCCGTGAAACTGCTCGAATAAAATTTGCTGGCCGTGATATCGACAACATTATGCCCGGATGGAGTAGTGATGGCCTGATTACGAATACCTCCAACCCTCATTGGAAGCCCGGCATGGAAGTTGCAAACGATATAACGGGTGAATACGATATCTTGCAACGGGATTATCCGCAACAAATCAGACGCCATGTACGCGGCGCGGCCGAGAAATTAGGTATCACCGACATCCGTGAGGATCATGTGCTTGACCCCGGCATCACTACTGGCGGTATCATTCACAGCTCTGCTGACCGCGCACGCAATGCCGCCGACAAATCAGATAAACGCTTTGCCGGTGAAACGACCGACCGTGACCTGTACGCAGTCGTCTTTAAGCGTTCGTAGCTTAACGGCAGCGGCTTGATAGAGTAGGGAATAGCGCCAGCTTAGTGACCTAGAACGGTAACTCGAACTGAAATAACAGGGTTCATACAAAACAAAAAGTCCCAGACTATATAATCTGGAACGTTTCGTATCTGTAATTTATCATGGCTTCAGCTTACGTAAAAATTGTGCGTTTACCGCCACCACAATCGTCGAGAGCGACATTAGAGCAGCGCCAAAGGCAGGCGATAAAACAAAACCCAACCCAGCGGTCGCACCGGCGGCTAGTGGAATAGCCAGCGCGTTGTAGCTAGCCGCCCAAGCTAAGTTCTGCAGCATCTTGTTGTAGGTGCCCTTGGATAGCTTTACGATTTTTGCTACTCCACGCGGATCGCTCGAAGCCAGCACGATGCCCGCTGATTCGATAGCTACATCAGTGCCCGCGCCAATCGCAATGCCGATGTCAGCCTGGGTAAGCGCAGGAGCATCATTTACCCCGTCGCCAACCATAGCGACTTTACTGCCATCTACTTGCAATTTTTTGACCGTTTCGGCTTTGTGCTCGGGCAGAACTTCAGCGAAGTATTCATCAATGCTTAGCTCTTTAGCCACCCAGGCGGCCACGCCCTTACTGTCGCCGGTAAGCATGGCAACGCGTTTACCCATTTGCTTAAGCGTCGCCACAGCCTCTTTGGACTCTTCACGGATAATGTCGGCTAGCATAATCGCCCCGCGCACAATTTTGTCTTGGTCAATAACATAGACGACGGTTTTACCATCAGCCGAGGCTTCCAACATGGATTTTTGGACAGAGTCAGTCATTATTGCGTTCAGCTCCTCAACCAAACGCGGCCCGCCTATGTATGCCTCGTGGCGCCCCATAATCACTGCTTTAACGCCACGCCCTGCCAATGCCGAAAAGTTCGAAACCTGCGGTATGCTCAGTTTCTGATCTTTAGCTGCCGTCACGATGGCTCGTGCTATAGGATGCTCTGATTCGGCTTCAACCGCTGCCGCAACGGCCAATAGCTCATTCTTATCACCATCAGTCACAATGTCTACTACACCTTGCTCGCCTTTGGTCAGGGTGCCGGTTTTGTCGAACAGTACAATGTCAATGTTGCGGGCGGCCTCAAGCGCCATACGCTGCCGCACGAGCAATCCATTCTTAGCGGCAAGTGTTGTTGAAATGGCCGTTACAAGCGGCACGGCTAAGCCGAGCGCATGGGGACAAGCAATAACTAATACAGTAACGACGCGCTCCAAAATAAAGGATGCAGATTGCCCAGCAATGGCCCAGACTATTCCTGTAGTAATCGCCGCGCCGAGCGCTACAAATGTCAAGTAAAATGCAGCCTTATCGGCCACGATCTGCGTTTTGGATTTACTGTTTTGGGCCTCAACGACAAGCTTCATGATACCCGCCAGTGCTGTGTCGCTGCCCACCCGTGTGACCTTGACGGTCAGCGCTCCACTGCCGTTGATAGCGCCGCCAATAACAAGTGCCTTTAAGGCTTTTTTAACAGGCTTTGATTCGCCAGTCAGCATCGATTCGTTGACATCGGATTCGCCCTTTGTTACTTCGCCGTCAGCCGGTATCTGACTGCCCGGCCGAACAAGCACCAGGTCGCCGATCTTAAGCGAAACGACAGGCACTTTATTGCCACCTACCAGTTCGGCCTCGTCCGGCAACAATTTGGCGAGTTCTTTCAATGCGCCCTGGGCGTTCATGACCGAAGCCATTTCCAGCCAGTGACCAAGTAACATGATGGTTACAAGTGTTGCCAGCTCCCACCAAAAGTCCATGCCCTCCACTAGATTGAGGGTAACGGCCAAACTGTAGCCGAAGGCCACGGTTATAGCCATAGAAATAAGTGTCATCATGCCAGGTAAACGGTCGATGAGTTCGGCCTTCGCGCCCTTTAGAAATACCAAACCGCCGTAGAGGAAGATGACCGTGCCAAAAACAGCCGGGATATACTGGCTACCCGCGAACGACCAGTCCAAACCGAACCAACTCTGCACCGCAGGCGAAAACGCTAGCGCCGGTATGGTGAGCAATAAATTCAGCCAGAACTTGCGCTTAAACATTTCTGGACTGTGGCCTTCGTGCTTGTCGTGGGTCGTGTGTTCCATATCGGCGTGACGCATATGTTCACCGTGATCCATTAATGGCCCATCATGTGTGATTGCGGCGCGGTCTTGTAGCCCCAATCAGTTTGCCAAGCCTGCATTTGGCCTATCTCTTTGGACTGGGCTGCAAGAATGTCGTCAGCCATATCTTTAATCTCCTGGTGCTTGGCGCTAGTCTTGGAGAGGTTAGCCATGTCAATTGCGCCTTGATGGTGCATGATCATTTCGCTCAAAAATGCCTTGTCAAAATCGTCGCCAGTTTTACCCTGCAAACCTGCCATCATTTGACTCATCGACATGTCGTCGTTGTCCATCGTGCCCTGGTTATTGGTCGTGGTGCGCATGCCCATCGCATTCATAATGCCCGTATAGTTGTTACGTACCGACATCGCGGCAACGCCCCAAGTAACGATACCTCCTGCAAGCAGTCCGATAGCCCCATACAATATTGCTTCTTTTTTCATCTAACCCTCCTTAGTTGTTAAGCCTCGTCGCTGGGTTGCCCCTTAATGTTGTGCAACTCGTAGAGTTTTAACAGCTCATTGAGTGCTTTTTCCTGTTGTTCCGGGTCGCCAGAGCTAAACATGTCTGTCACATGTGTGCGTAAATGATTCTCAAGGATAAGCTTGCTTAGTGAAGCTAGCGATTTCTGAATAGCAAGACTCTGAGTCAATATATCCATGCAATAGGCTTCATTGCCGATCATTTTCTGCAAGCCTTTAAATTGACCCTCGATGATCTTAGAACGGTGAGTGGCGCGTTTTTTTATCATTGCTATCATAGCCTCAGATTATACCCCCTGGGGGTATTTATCAAGTGAGTATTCACCTTCAGGTTATGCTGCCAGAGAAAACTGGAACTATATATTTGAGAGTTTGATCATATTATGTAAGCGATTGGAGGAGCTGGATATCGAGGCAATGATTGCCTATGAGCTATTTATATAGCTGGCTATGCGTACCAATATGGGTGAACATAGCAGTTTGGTCGTCTACTAAAGAATAGATAGCCCTATAGTCGCCTGTAATATCAATGCTGTAACTTCCCTTATAAGGAGTGTTCAGCGCATGATTTCTAAGTATGTAGTCAAGTGGATCTTTACTAAATGCCGTGATGCGCTCAATCATTTTTGCCTTTACCTTTGGCGGAAGCTTGCTAGCCATTTTATCGAAACGTTTATGAAAAACTACGTTCATAGGGAGTTTAGATGGTCTGCTATTTCGCTTGGTTTAACAAAGGTTCTTGATATATTCTTGCCTTCTTTGTAGTCGGCGATTGCCTCGCTAAGCTCTCGCTCAATTTCTGGCCTTAAGCGAGGCAAGGCTGACACGGTCAACGAACGGCTACGGACAAACTCTTTCAAGCTTGCCGATATGACCGTGGTAAGGGGTATACCAATCTCGTCAGCTAGCTCTTGTGCGTCCTGTTTCAAGGCCTTACTAACTTTTATATTGATAATAGCTTTATCTGTAGTGCTCATATACCATAGTATATACACTGGTATATTTATTGTCAATATGCTATAGCTATATTGTACGAGCGACCAGAAGAGCCGGATGTTGAAATTCTTATGCAGTGACTCTATAAACCAATTGTACAAGCCCTTTATCGTAGGTCTTTGTTTCTTTCAGTTCGAGCGCTCCAGCGCTCTGCACATTATCAAGCAGCCGTACACCCTCACCAATCATAGCTGGCACGATTGTAATATTGAGCTCATCCACCAGTCGCTTATTTAAAAACTCCTGCGCTACGTTCGCCCCACCGCCAATCCAAATATCTTTTTCAGTTCGTTCTTTTGCCCGCGCTAATACATCAGCAACATCGCCGCGTACCCGTATTACCTCGACACCGTTCGGCTTGTTGTTTATTTCTGAATTACTCAGGACCAACGCCGGAATGTTACCGTAGGGCCAGTCCCAGTTCTGCAGGATATGATCATATGTTCGATTGCCTAAAATAATAGCACCGATAGTGTCATAAAACTCTTTATAGCCATAATCTACGCCCACATACGGCTCCAGCCATGATAAGTCATCGTTTTTACCAGCGACAAAGCCGTCTAGTGTCATTGATATATAAATGATTGTTTTACTCATAACCCTAGGGTAGTTGAACACACTCTGATTTGTAAATACATACAAAAAAGTGGTATACATACCTTATGGAACGTGTAAGAAATGACGATTTCTGCCCTTCACGGGCAGCTATAGATATGATCGCCGACAAATGGACGGTGCTAGTGATTTGCGGGCTAATCGACAGTGTGCGGCGCTATAACGAATTGCAGCGCATTGTAGGTACCATCTCTCAAAAGGTATTAACTGATACGTTGCGCAAGTTGGAACGCGACGGGTTAGTAAAGCGAACCGTTTACCCGGTTGTGCCGCCGAAGGTCGAATATGAACTCACCGAATTAGGCCAGAGTTTAGTACCTCTTATTCAAAATCTGTTCGGGTGGGCTGCCGAGCATATGGATGTCGTCAAAAAGGCTCGTCAGCAATATGCCGCCACCAAATAACACAACCCCATCAGACTTGAACTAAAATAACAGGATTAGATACGCTTAATAAAAATCTCCGAATTTGCTTTCGGAGATTTTATATCTGTAATCGATTTTGGTGGGCCCTGCCAGGGAAAACTGGAACTATATATTCTCGGATTTGCAGCTTTTATGTAAGCGATTAGAGGAGCTGGATATCGAAGCAATTATTGACCTTACGACTTCATAATTGCCACGAATTCGTTAGGCGTAACAATGGCCACCTTTTTATACTTTTCTAGGACAAGCAAATCTTTATCAGCAGTTACGAGATAATCTACCCTACCCACCACTGCTGCCGCCAATACATAATCATCAAATGGGTCACGACAGACTCTCTCAATCTTGCCGGGACTTGCAATTACCGATTGACGTTCTAGTAATCTGGCAACGGCTTTTGCTTTTTGCTTCGTCAACCTTAGTTTCTCCGTAAGCACTGCTTCAACCTCGCTCAATATGTACACCGACGAGATGTGGATAATTTCATCTTGCTGTATTGCCTTTTTGAAAGCCAGAATAGACTCGCGACGAGAAAGCATACCTACCAGGACGTTCGTATCATAGAGAATGCGCATCACTTATTTCTGGCTGGCTAGTTTCTCGGCCCGGGTTTCTTTTACCACCCGAGTAAAGTCGTCATCTGCCACAAGACCTTCTGCCTTCGCGTTCTCGGCGATTTCTGCAGATAGAGCTTCTAGTAAATCCCAGTCGTCAGATTGTACTTTATCGGCGCGTAGCTTACTCACCAATGCCTGACGTATATAGTCGCTACGGCTAGCAAATTCAGCCTTTGCCGCACCATCTATTTTTTTTACTAAGTCTTCAGGGAGGGAGATATTGATTGTTTGCGTTGGCATACTTATGCTCCTTATATACAAGTATTGTATTACTTTTGTATATTAAAGTCAACTTAAAACATACGGGACTACTTCTTTGCCTGGAAGACCAATTCGGAAAAGTGTTTGTCAGCATAATACCGTTCGCACTGCTCAAAGGCGAACACAGGCACATTGACATACCCATACTTCTTCAATAGTTTCTGAGTCTCTGCTACTTTCTGGCTTGGCACTTCTAAATGAGTAAAAGTCTCGACAGGAATATTGCTGCCTATGCGACTCTCGTAGCGCGCCACATAGTCGGCTGTTTCCAATAAAGTATGATCGGCGTGTTTTATGCCCACAATAATCGGATAGTTACCAGGAATGTCAGAACCGTTATCAAAGAATTTGCCGGTTGCCTCACCCGGGTTCTGATGAACTTTAACTGCCCAGATTTCTTTGCCTTGTTTACGCCAGGCTGCATGTTGCACGCGACGTGTCTTAGGATCCCAAAGACCAAGCTCTTTAGTTGCGTGGAGATTGATTGCCATAATGAAGTAATATGCCCAAAAACGTGGGCTACCATATCGCTCACACATGTTAGCGCCCTTGTATTCATGCATGTCGCCATAAATACGCGCATACATGCGGTGGCGAGCCACTGATATGCTAAGCATTTCACCATGCTTTATATCAAATATATCCTTAAATGGACGCATACCGCCCTGCTTAAGCATTTGCTCGAGTACGTCCACCCTCTTACCTTGCTTGTCATATTGCCATCTTCCGGTACCGTGGCAGAAGACAGTCCGGGCCACAGTGCCCCGGTACTGTCGCTGTTCGGTTTCCGAAAAGGGCTTAAGGTCCGGCTTAGGGATAAGACGGGCCATTAGTGCATCGGTGAGATAGACATCAGGAGCGCGCCGTTGTTTTTGTTTCGACTTACGCAGTCGCCAATCCAGGTAGAGGCTAAGTAAGCCTGTTCCCCATTTTATAAATTTCCATTTTCTCCGTGACATGCATAAATCATACCACTCTGCAGGGCAAGATATCCGCTCTCCCACTCGAACTGGATTAACAGAGGTAAATACGATAAATAAAAATCTCCGAAACTATATTCGGAGATTTTTATATCTGTTGGTCAAATTTGGTGGGCCATGCCAGGCAAAACTGGAACTATATATTGAAGGCTTTGATTGTTTTATGTGAACGTCTGGACGAACTTGATATTGAGGAAATTATGACTGCCGAGCAGTAAACTCAAATTTGTGTCGGATTAATCGAGCGTGAGGATGCTCGGGGACTTCTACTTCTATAAGATAAGCCGCATTGCTCATGTGCGTTGAGCCAACTTCTAGGCGTGCATTTTCCTTCTCAGTAACGTGGGAACGATAGCCCTCACCTATCCATTCAGGAGCAGTATATTCGACATGGAGATCGTTTAGCAGCTCATACAATCCCATATGGAGACTCTTTATTTGCTCCGTAAGTTCAAGCTCAGCTACAGGAACCTGCTTTGGACCAAGCAGCGAGTGCTCATACGGGATTAATTTTACGGGCGAGATTGTAGCAAAATAGGATGCTAGTTTGTCGGCGAGCACCTCTGGAGAAAGTTCAGACCAAAAACGGTGCATGAGCGTGCAGTGCAGCGGCAGTGTTGCGTGTACAGCGCCGACCTCTAGCGGCAGCACTTCAAGCGTAAAAAGATAACAGTGTTTTAAATTCATACCTTGCTATAAATGACTACCACCATGTTGCATAAGCCAACCTCTGATCTCTTCGAGTGCAGGCTTATCGTTTACCACATGCAACATTATATCTTCATACTCTTGGTTCGTGAAAACAACCTCAATACCATTTTGCGATAAGTAAAGTACTGCCGCTGCCATTGCGGTTCGCTTATTACCGTCACGAAAACCGTGATTTCTAGCAATAGAATCAAGTAATGCTGCGGCCTTCAGATATGTGTCACCATACGCGTCTTCGCCCATAATGCTTTGCATTGGGCGTGCTAATGCTGATCTAATAAGACCTTCATCATGAAAGCCTTTTGAACCACCACTCGCCTCGATAATCTGGTCGTGGATATAGCTTAAAATAGCTAAATCCTCCTCAGGACTATCTCCAAACATATTTATTTTTTAGACAACTCTTTAAGAGCTGGTTTGTACTTTTTAATAAAGTCTTTTGTCCAGTCTTGTACTTTTTTGCTAGGAGTCTTCGTTGCCTGTGTCATGATTTTATTATATCACTGCTCAGTTGATTCGTTGCCCCAGAAGTCACGCTTATCTTCCATAATTTCCACCAAAATGCCGTCGGGGTCCTCAATGAAAAAATAACGAGGGCCAGTTCGACCCTGATTGATAGCTATATCGTTTTCAACAATGCCTTTTGCTACAAGGTCAGTCCGGGCATCCTCAATTGAATCCACACGTAAGCCTAGATGTTTCGTACCGATAACAGGTAAATCTGTAGCTGTCGCATGAATTGTATTCGGTGCGGATTTAAACTCTTTATAACAGAAGAGCTCCAGAATAAAATCACCCAGTCGAAGGTGCGTAATACTAAGCGAGTCGTCTTCAGCTTTCCACAAATGCACCTGCTTAAATCCTAGCTTTTCATAGAATAAGGCCGAGGTAGCTTGACTCTTAACGCTTAATGCGACGTGGTGAATACTATACATAGACGTATCATAGCACTTGCGCCCTGCCAGACTCGAACTGAAATAACAGAGGCAACTTAGACATAACGAAAATCCGAGACATTATATCTCGGATTTTCGTATCTGTTATTCAAATTTGGTGGCTCCTCCCAGACTCGAACTGGGGACACAAGGCTCTTCAGGCCTCTGCTCTACCAACTGAGCTAAAGAGCCGCTCGTGGTGCTGTAACGGGGTTATTGTAATCTATTTTCGGCTATTTCTCAAGGGCGGCGGGCAGTATTACGAGGAAAACGCACCACACGCTTGCGGTCGCGAGTCCTATACAACACTACGGCCGGGACAATACAAATCAACAAAACAACAGCCAGACCTGGCAAAAACAAGGGGAAGAATTGGCTATTTATCTCGGGATGGTGGCGGTATATGAACCATAAGGCCTGGCAGACTACTATAACCAAAAGCGCGGCGGCGGCAACGTGAGCGGCCGCAAATAGCCAATCCACCCAACCAATCTTTTTCAGATCGGGCCGCACATAAAAGATGTACAGGTATGCGGCGGCACGGACAATAAGCGCACTCGCCGCCAGGAATGTTGCTGTAAATATGGCGTCGGCAAGCGCATCTAACGATTTCGTAAACAACATTACTAGCATAACCACCGCAAATACAAGAAGCGTATGTGTTACTTCCCATGTGGCACTCAAATAGCCAGCCCTATTTGGCCTGCCTGGCCAAAGGCGCCTGATGCTTAAATAGGTTTCGTATAAAAAGGCGGCCACGAATAGCAGCGTCGGTACTAAAAACAATAGCAGGCCAATAAGCATTATGACCTCCTTTCTACAGCATTATCACGGACAATCTTACGGATACCTAATAGCGTCACGGCGAACAATACTACATAGGCAAGCGGGAAAAAGTAACCAAAACGAGTGATGTCATGAGTATGGGTAATGGCTTGGGCGGTTGTTACATAGCCCCGCACAGCCCAAGGCTGCCGTCCAATTTCCGTGATCATCCACCCGAACTCGACAATAACGATACCGGCAAACCCGCCAAGGCCTAATATGAGCAGCGAAGGCCTACTCGCCAACCACTTGGGGTGTATATATTTGAGCGCAAAATAAGCCGCAAGAAGTACGGTAAGCCCGATGATGAGTGTCAGCTTTATATTGAACAGTACACGGATGGCGCCAGGCGGGTGTTCGTTTTTAGGTATATCCTGTAAGCCGGTAACCTTACTATCGGCCGAACCGCCGGCAAGAAGGCTCAGGGCATCAGGAATCTTAATATACGGGCCTACAATACGGCCGTCATCCGTTTCTAAGCCGCCAAATACAAATGGTACGTTGCCTGCTGTTTCATCTACCATTTCGATGGTCGCCAGCTTGGCCGGCTCGTGCCGGGCGAGATATTTGCCCGTGATATCAGCGGTGATAATGGTGGCGATAAACATTATGCTCGCAAAGATCATTAATTTCTGGATAATAAGCCAATCATTTTTGTGGTGGCCGCCAAGGCGGTCCCCACGTTTAGTACGGTATATTTTGAAGGCATATATCCCGGCAATAGCCAAGGCTGCCGACAGATAGTAGCCCGGCATAGAGTGTACAAATTCCACCAGCGAAGTCTCAGAAAACATTGCCCGCCAGACATCAATATTCGCAAACTTACCAGCCACGATGTCAAAGCCGGTTGGCAAGTTCATCCAAGCATTGACGCTCGTAATAGCATAGGCACTGGCAGTGCTACCCGCGATGATGCCAAGGCCGAGCAGCCAATGGAGCATAGGCGTGACTCTCTTATTACTCCAGGTCACCATGTATATACCCAAGAATACCGCCTCCACTAAAAAGGCATAGGTTTCAAACATAAACGGCAGTCCGATAACCTCGCCACCGAACTTAAGTATACCCGGCCAGACTAATGACATCTGCAAGGCGATAATAGTGCCCGAAATAACCCCAGTAATCACCAATAGCGCCATGATTTTGGACCAAAATTTTGCGATTTTAGTAAGCTGCGGGTCTTTACGGCGGATGCCCATAAGTTCGAACCAACTCACTAAAATAGGGAGTGTAAGCCCGAACAGTACGAAGATAATATGAAAGCCAAGGCTATCACCCATCAGTACCCGGGAAGCTTGCGTAGCATGTTCCATGTTTTCGTTTCCTTATATTGTATATTTACCTACAATTATAGTGGATAAACATAAGTACGTTACGTGATCTGGGTCACATGCAACAGCCCTACGCGTATTGCCTACTGCTTCGTAAACGACTTGAAGGCGTCGGCCAGGTCGGCGGGAAGTACAAAAAGCGTCTTTTGTGACGGCTCTACAGAAATCTTTTCCAGTGTCTGTAGCGTGCGGATACCCATACCCCCAGGTACCTTGGCCAACATCATGGCAGCTTCGGCAACTTCCTGGGCAGCGGCCTTTTCGGCGGCAGCGCTGATGATTACGGCGCGGCGTTCGCGTTCGGCCTCAGCCTGTTTGGCCATAGCGCGTTTCATATCCTGGGACAATTCAATGTTTTGGATCTTTACGTTTTCGACGTCGATGCCCCATTTGTCGGTCTGGGAATCTACAATCTGCTTAATCTGATCACTGATTTGCTCGCGCTGGCTGAGTACGCCGTCCAGCTCGATGTTACCTACTACATCGCGCAGTGCAGCCTGGGCAAACTGTGATGTAGCGTAAATGTAGTTGTTGGTTTCCAGGACTGCTCTGGAAGCGTCCACAACGCGGAAGTACACCACGGCGTCGACCTTGATGGACACATTATCCTTGGTAATCACCTCTTGGCTTGGCACGTCTACTGGCGTAGAGCGCACATCCACCTTGATAATCTGTTGTAAGGCGGGGATTACTACGCGCAAACCTGGCTGGCGCATGCCGGTGTAGCGGCCCAGTGTCAGTACTACGCCGCGCTCATACTGCTTGATGATCTTAATACCTGAAATAATCACCATCAGTATGATAATGATAATAAATATTGTAAGTCCGCTTAACGCCTCCATGGCTGTCTCCCTGTTATAGCTTTAGTATACTACTTAAAATAAACTTTGTTGGCTGCGTTTTAGCGCCCGCTTGCGCGCACGTTCCTTGTCGGCCGCCAACATAGGGTCGGCCAGCCGCGGCAGTATCCGCGGGTCCAGCACACGCACAAAGCGTGACGTTTCGGCGGGGTTGCCACCGCGGGTAATCGTATAGGTGATATCCAACGCTTCGCGTGCCCGGGTGACTGCCACATAGAACAAACGCCGTTCTTCTTCCGCGTTAGCCTGGGCATTGGGCAGTATACCCTCTTCGGCACCCAACAGGAACACATAAGGAAATTCAAGTCCTTTTGACGCATGGATAGTCATGAGTGTAATAGCATCTGCCTGCGGATCGTAATAGCCGGTTTCGCTGATCTGCCCAAAATAGTGCACCGCTTCCAGCACCGTCTTAAAACGGCGCAGTGTATTGAGGAATTGTCTGATAGTAGGCGTCGTCTCGAAACCCAGCACTTCAATAAAGCGCGTTGCCATCTTGTACGGCGTGGCCGAGCTGTCGGTGGCCAGTAATTCATAGATGGCGGTAATTTCGGACGACGTAAACCCTTCTAGCTCGGCCGGCTGGCCACTAACCTCAGATCGTAGCAAGGCCAGCAGGGCTTGGATGCGCGGATGTTCATACGGCGACCCTTCGCCCACTACTTGATATGGCAGGCCTGACGCTTCAATAGCTTTCTGGACGGCAACTGCCGCTGGCCGGCTGCGATAGATGATGGCAAAATCGCGCAGGGTCCGTTGTGTACCGCGTACGTCATCACTAACGGCGTCGTCCATAGTGCCGCCGCCAATGGCCGTGGTTATTTCATGCACTACCCAGTTTGCTTCGCTATGCTCGTTCAGTACCTGCACCGCCCGCACACGGCCGCCGCTGCCGTTCTGGGCTTCCAATGGCGCATCGGTAGAAAAAATACTATTTGCTACCTGCACAATTTCCGGTGCCGACCGGTAGTTGGCCGTCAGTGTAATGGCAATATGCTCCGGAAAATCATCGGCAAACTGTGTAAATATAGACCCGCTGGCACCCCGGAAGCCGTAAATCGACTGGTTAGGGTCACCGATCACAAACACATTGTCGTGGCCGCGCAGCAGCGACAAAAGCTCATACTGCAAACTATTGGTATCCTGAAACTCATCTACGAGGATATGCTGGTAACGCTGCCAGAGCTGTTCGCGCCGCGCAGGGTCATTGCGCAGCAGGTCGCACGCGCGTACCAGCAGGTCATCAAAATCTATCCGGCCCTGCGCTGCCAGTTCAGCGTCATATGCGGCGGTAAATGCCGTCAGGTGCGGGTCATCCTCTGCCATATTTTTACTGCGCGAGACCTGTAGCCCTAGCTCCCGTACCGAAAACCTCTTAAGTGGCGCTGGCCGCGGCAGGCCTTTTATGACTTGCAAGCGGTGAGCGTTATCAATAAATGCCGGTATGTCGCCCAGCAATTCAAAACACAGGGCATGGAATGTAGAGATAGTAGCCTTAGCACCTTCGGGCGCCAACAACTGCACACGCTGCCGCATCTCTTCGGCAGCTTTTTTGGTGAATGTCAGCGCCAATATCTCCTGTGGCTGTGCAGCCCCGCTAGCCAATAGATACGCTATACGGCTGGTAAGCGTTTTCGTCTTGCCAGTACCCGGGCCAGCCATAATCAGCACTGGCCCCGCGCCTGCGGTGGCCGCGCTATGCTGCTGCCGGTTTAATGTCTCGAGCCACTGCATCTACAAAAGCGACAATTGGTTTATAACGCCCTGCCGTTCAGCGGCGTCCTTAAAAACTTTAATAGTACCGTACACCCCGTCGTAGCCCGGGTCACGGGTGACATCGCCATTGCGTAGCCGCTTGATCGCTATAGCCAGCAGCGGGAAGCCACCTGCCTCTATGGCTTCTACCGGGATGCTGCGCAAGATACTAAACTCATCGCCGAGGGTTGCAACCATGCGCTGGTATGTTTCCACGACATTCTTGCCGGATGTGCTTTTCGTACCGTTCAGCTCGGCGATCATTTCAACGAGCGGGATTATATACTCAACTTGTTTAGTGTTTTTTAACGCTTCCTCCATAGGCCGGCCCGCCAGCTCATCCAGGCGGTGCTCCACGCCGACCACTAAGGGCTTATGGCACACCGGACATACGCCTTCGTGTGCTTTGGTTTCAGCAGGCGTATAACGTACGTTGCATGCCCGGTGGCCGTCGTAATGGTATTTGCCCTCTTCCGGAAAAAACTCGATGGTACCCACCAGGCGTTCGTCGTTAGTCTTGATGCCGCCTACTATTGAGGCGTAGCTAACCTCGCTGCGTAGCACAGTAGCCTCGCGACCAAGCTTTTGCGGGGAATGCGCATCCGAGTGGCTGGTAATGGCCAAGCCGTCCAGGTCCGCCACCCGCCGGTTCATGGCGGGGTCGCTGGAAAGGCCTGTCTCTATGGCGTGGATTTCCGGAGCTAATTCTTCGTAGGCTTCTTTTACCGAGTCAAACCCAGACTTGCTGCCAAACATCCCAAACCACGGCGTCCAAATATGTGCCGGGATATAGAGTGCCTGGGCATCTACCTCTAGGGCATGGCGCAATAGTTCTTTGGAATCGATGCCTAAAATAGGACGTCCGTCAGCTTTAAGGTTACCGATACGCTCCAGGCGTTCGTTCAGCAGCCCCGCCGACTCTAAGCTAGGCACTACTACAAGCTGGTGCAACTTGCGCACTTTACCACCCTTGCTATAAATACTGGCTATCTCTACACTCGGCACAAAACGCAGCAGTGCCCCACGTACGCTTTTAGGCAGTGCCGCGTCAATCGGCGCAGCCAGGTCGTCTTTTAGCTTATACAACCCCGGCTCGGCCGGTTCCAGCTTGTCGTGCAATTCACTGAACCATTCGGGATGGGTAAAGTCGCCGGTACCGATAATATTGATACCTTTGAGCTTGCCCCAGTAATACAGGCCTTCTAAATCGCTATTCCTGGAAGTAGCCCGGCTGTAATGGGAATGGATGTGCAGGTCCACGATAAGTTCTTGCATATATACGAGTGTACCGAAACTACCCGCTGTGTCTATGGGTTATTTTTACTTTGCGTCTTTGTCGATGAATTCCTGACAGAAACGCTCGAATACAGCGTTGGACCAGCCAAAGCCAGTCTGCGACGGATAGACACCCTTTGCCGGTGGCCGTTCGGGGCTAACGACGTTGTACTTTTCCAGAAACTCGTGGTGTTCGTTGAACCATTGTAAGTTAGACCGCAGCCACTTGTTGGCGATACGGCGGGCGTCCTCACGGTAGCCATAGCGTTGTAAACCTAACACTACCAGATATTGTAATGGTGCCCAGCCGTTAGGGTAGGCCCACTGTGTCGGCATAGAGCCAGGCACCAGCTGGCCAAGCGGCAGGTTATCTGTGGTAGCCAGGCCACCCTTTTGCTCGAAACGGCGTAGTGACTTTACGAGGCGCTTAGCCTGTTCGTCGGTAGCCATACCTGCCCATAACGGATAATATGCCGCCAGCGAGCTAATGCTACCCTTACGTTCCTTAACGTAATTGTAGTCGTAATACAGGCCACGCACAGAGTCCCACATCAGGTCCTGCATAGTCTGCTTGCGGTGTTCTGCAGCACGCTCCCACTGTACTGCCTCACGGGTTTCGCCAAACATGCGGGCAGCCTTGGCAAAGTCTGTCTCGTACTTGTAGAGCAGCGCATTCAGGTCGACTGGCAGGTAGTTCATGGCTTTGCGGTTAAAGCGCGGCGTCATATCCCAGCCGCTCTCTGCTTCAGCGAGGTCATGTAAATAATTGAAGTCATAGTACCGGCTCAGGCCACGGTATACTTGGCGTGCATTCGGCTTGCGAGTACCCATCCACACGGTTTCGTACTCGTCCTTGGCAACGGCAATCATTTCTTTAAGCCATTTTTCGCCAGGGTTATAGACGTCATATACATCAAAAATAAAGCTGGTCAGGAATGGCGGCTGGGTACGGCTGACATAGTACAGCTGCGAACCGTTAGGAATAATCTTGAAGCGTTTGAACAGGTGGATAAGGTCTTCCAGTATCCCCATCACGAGGTCTTTGTGGTCATCATCCAGCAAGCCCTGCACCATAAAATAGCTGTCCCAGTAGTACAGCTCGTTGTAGTCAAACTCGTGGCCTTCGGAATATGATGGCACCAGGTAGGGCTTTGGCACGCCAATCAGACTGCCGCTGTCCTGCGGATTATACCGTTCCAGGTGTTTCCAGTAGTCTTTAATATAGGCGCGCGCTTTTTCGACATCTGAGGCTTTCAGGTCTTGGCCACCTTTAATAAAGGGTATGCGAAGTACAGGCGTACGCCCGCGGAGTTTGGTTGCTTTGTCTTTGGCTTTATCTAACATCTCACCTCCTAGCCTAGGCTACCCTAGTGGCAGCGTCAAGTGAGTTACATTACACGTGTGTACTTTTCGCTCCATTCAGCCATAGAACGGAGGATCGGCAAAAGGTCTTCGCCCTTTTCGGTCAGCGTATATTCTACGCGCGGCGGCGCCTCTGCATAGTGCTTTTTAGTAATAATACATTGCTCTTCGAGGGCATCCAGGCGCTGCGACAATGTGCGAGGGCCGATACCAAGCGTCTGTTCGATCTCACTGAAACGCTTAGGGCCGGTCATGAGGTCGCGTATAATGCGCCCGGTCCATTTGTCGCCCATAATACGCATCGCAGTGTCAATGTTGCCACAGACCTGCTTACACTTGTTGGAATCGTTATTACAATCGTCATTCATAGTACTACCCGGAAACAGCTATACAAAGTATAGTATACCATATTTATCCATATGCGCGATAGCCGTGGATGATTTTACTATCGCTTCGCATGCACCCCGCTCTAGGAAACATCTCATACGAGATACTACGGGCGAATAATCCCTGTAGCCGGCTAATCAAAAAACGGGCCGCGTAACCAGGTCCGTTTTTTTGTATACTAAAAAGAGTTAATCGGAGTTCGATGTGATTCACTTTTCAAAACGTATGGCCATAAGTGGCCTCGCCGGGCTTGTGCTGGGCGCCCTAACTATCCTGGGCATACGCTTCTTTGCGTACAATCCCGAGCAAACCCATTACCATGCCAACTTCGCCGTGTATATCAATGGGCAGCACGAACAGTTCAAGTCGCCAATGTACTACGAAGAAATCAGCGGGTCATGCGCCGTAGGCAAAGATATCAAGCCAGCACAGCGCGCCCACATGCACGACAACGTCAACAACGTAGTACATGTACACGACCACGCCGTCACCTGGGGTGACTTCTTTTCCAATATCGGTTGGGCGGTAGGGTCAGACTTTATCCGTAGCCCCGACGGCATCTACACCCCTAATGCCGAAAAAGGTGAAAAAATCACATACCTGGTAAATGGCCAGGAAACCGACAACATAGCAACGACGGTTATCGGCGACGAGGACAGGCTACTGGTTAACTTCGGGAACACGCCCAAAGCCGCGCTTCAGGAACGGTATAAGGATGTAGCGCACACCGCACATGAGGTAGACCGCACCACAGACCCTGCGGCTTGCATGGGTAATGCCGCTCCTACATGGAAAGACCGCTTACAGCACTTATTCTAGTGCTGTAGCAGCCATCCTGAGACCCTTAGAAACCGTCTATTTGGGCATCTAAGGCAGTATTATCAGTACTGTCGAGTTGTGTGTCATCCAGCGTTTTGGTAGTAGCGTCCAGGTCTTTAGTAGTTTTAATACTGGGTGCGGTAGGTACGGTAGTACTGACTGCGCCCACGCTAGCAGCTTGGGCATCAGCGTTACTAGCCGTCTTAGACGCGCTGTGCTTCATCAGCATGTAGCCGCCAGCTGCCAGCAACACTGCTACCAGTAGTACAATAAGAACTTCAACTACAGTGAAACCACGTTTGTTTATTTGTTGCCGCATTTAGTTATCCTCACCTTGCACGGATTTTACGCCAATTATCAGAGCCTTTACCGCTGTCCGATATGCCTTAAGGCTGTCCTTTTCTGCTTCAAAGGCTGCCTTATATGCGGTAATCGAAGCCTTTGGATCATCGCTATTACAGTCAAAGCTGGCAGCAGTCTTCAACGTAGCAAGGTTGGCCTGTGCCGTAGCCTTGGCACTGTTGGCGGCTGCAACTAGGGCGTCATAGTTGGACAGCGTCTTGCCTTGTTCGGCGTAAAACTTTTGGGTACGTTCGCTGATGGCTGTAAATAGTGTAATATGGCGCTCTGCCCATAGTACACGGCGGTCCATGATCGTATTAATGTTGCCTTGGCGGTTTTCGCAGACTTTCTTTTTGGCATTGTCTAGCCTGCCGCTGTGTTTGCTGTCGTCTGAGGCAAGCGTAGTGCGGACAGTGTCATCACTTTTATGCGTAGCGCTGTCTTCGGCCTTGTTCTGTCTGCCAGATTCAGAGGTCTTATTGCTGCCGGACGAGTGGCTGCCCGATTCGGTACTTTTATCGTCAGTACTATCGTTCGAAGAACTTCCCGACGTAGAACTGCTGCTTTCTGTAGCATCATCCGCACCCTGGTCTGCAAACACTACATTGCCCGGTACTGCTATCGCCAACGCTACAAGGAAACCAGCGGTAACGGTTGCTATACGTTTTAGTGACATAGAAACTATCCCCTATTAGTAGTTATTACTTAAAGCTTAAGCATAACTGGAGATAAAAGCAAGCGGCCTATTCCAGGGTTACTTTTAGGGATGAGGTTATCTTGCGCACATCATCAGTATTGGCAGTATGCGGCGAGGTATACGAGATTTCCAGTAGGTGCTTCGTCTCACTGCCGCCATAAAATGTCATAACGTACACATTGTCGTTTAGGCGGCATACCGGCCGTTCGACGCCCATTACTTCAGTGCGGAACGCTTCTTTCCACTGTTGTTTCTTGGTATTCATTTGTTTACATTCGGATACTACGTCATCGGTGGTAGTTTTGGCGATCACAATAGCCTGGTTGCCATATTTTAAGCCCTGCCCGGCTACCAGGTTTACCAGCTCGGAATTTTTATAAAACAAAAAGTCATACTGGTACGAGCCATTCACCAAAGCCTTTGGTGCCAGCGGCGCCAAGCTGCGCGCAAACAGCCACGTCCCAACTGCCACGGCGATTAGGATAGTCAGCGGGATACCGGTAAATAGTATCCGGCGCATACTGATCCCCTGTCCGGTGCCCAGGCCAACAGAATTAGCAGACAGGCCTACGGGCATATCTTTAGCGCCAAACGGCAAAGACCGGACAGGCCGGACAGAAGCTACTTCCGGCTTCACGATAACGGGCCGGATACCTGGATGCTCATTCATCTTTTTATATGATACCAAACAGTCGCCGGTTACGGTTATCACCTGCTAGCTGCGCCTAACGGTACTCGGGGTTCTCAAAATCAAACCGGCTGCCGGCGTCCCACGCAGAACGCTGGTTACCATATGCCGGCATGCCGCCGGCATCTTTCAGCATCTTGGCCAGATGCATCAGGTTCCACGTCATAAAGGTAGTATTGCGGTTGGTAAAATCGCTTTCCGGGCCGCCCGAACCCTTGTCCAAATAGCTCGGCCCCGGGCCGACTGGCCCAATCCAGCCCGCATCGGCCTGCGGTGGGATGGTACAGCCCAGGTGTTGTAGGCTGTACAGTACATTCATTGCACAGTGCTTAATGCCATCTTCGTTGCCAGTAATGATACAGCCGCCAACTTTGCCGTAATAGGCGTACTGCCCGTTACTGTTCAGCTCGGCACTATTGCCGTATAGGCGTTCAATAATCTTCTTGGTCTGGGAGCTGTTGTCGCCCAGCCAGATTGGCCCGGCAATCACCAATATGTCTGCGGCCTGTACTTTCTTATATATCTCGGGCCATTCGTCGGTGTCCCAGCCCTGCTCCCGCATGTCCGGGTATACGCCGGTAGCGATATCATGGTCTATCGGCCGGATAACATCCACGTGCACGCCGTGCTTTTCCATCAGTGTCGTACTGACCTTCATCAAGCCCTCGGTATTACTGACCGCCGGACTTTTCTTAAGGGTGCAGTTAAAGAACAGTGCGTTCAGGCCGCTAAAGTCCCACTTTTTATCAGGTCGGTTATCCGCCATGCTGGTTCCTCCGGTTACCCATCCATCATACCAGCCAGACAGCACGTAAAATGTGCATTTTCCTATACTGGCCAACAAAAAAGCCCTACGATTGCTCGTAAGGCTCTTGTGGTGGAGCTGCGGGGTACCGCCCCCCGGTCCGTCAGTTTATCTGATCAGTCTATCCTACAGGTATAGGTCATTTAATTGTGTCGGTATGTAAAGGCTAAAGGACCAAAACATCACATACCCAAGCCCTAGGCTTAGCAAACACTATGGGCAGTAGTGTTTGAGCAACCAGATGATATAAAACGCTTCTTTACTATCTGGTGTCGTAATTGGCGCTTGGCCTAAAAAATTAGGCCATTGCTGGCATTGGTGCAGCAACTGAAGGCAACTTGAAGTTACCAAAAGTGCTTACCAAGCTAGCGATTGTAGATTTGCGTGTTGCAATTACAAGGTTTTTGCCTATAACGCTGACAAGCGACCTGCTGACATAACCGATAAAGTCCAACGTCGAGCTTAAAATTCAGCCCCACATACACGTTATTCCTAACGTACATATATTATACCATAAGCAATCAAGTCTGGAGACTCTATTCTGTTGACCGGTATACATATACGCTATACAATCAGCGCATTATGGCATCCATGGAAGATATAGGCACACGGTTAGTACAGGGACGAAAAATTGTTGATAAAGCACGGCCGGTACGCCTTGAACTTGCGCTCAAGGAAATGGTGACAGCCGGTCTGAGGCACATTATAGCCACAGCGCAGGAGCGCCATCAGACAGTATTGGATAGGGTCATTGACACCGATAACCATGCCCAGCTTATTACTGGCCCAACAGATGAAACGAACGCCAATTTCGGCGCCCAGCAGATAGCCGACGCCTTAAAAGGTTCAGCGGACGAAGACATGGCGTCAAGCCTTGCCGAATCTTTGGATCGTAGCCTGGATATCACTAGCACCCAGGTACACCGGGCCAGGACTATCGCCGAACAAATGTCCGGACATTTAGCCGCCCTTTCAACACTCGCAGAAGAATTTGAAGGCATTATTAACCCGGATCTGACGCAAGTAGCTGAAGTAGGCTCACAGGCTGCAGCTATGCTGTCTGTGACCGCAGACGAATACATGGCCAACCACGGCATCGTAGCTCAATAAGTATCCGACTATTTTATACATTCTGCAGCTGCACCGCATCAACGTCAGGTATGACAGCTACAGACCGAACGGGTGGTCGCAAGCAAACGGTTTGCCAGGTACGCAGGTATGGTGGTGGAACTTGCCAAGGATTTCCATCAGCTGCTGTTGCTGTTTTTCATTTAACAGGTCGAGCATGGGCGTGTGGTAGATAGACAGTACGTCGGCGGCGGCTTCGGTCACTTTAAGACCCTTGGCAGTCAAAACGGTGATATGCTCGCGGCGGCTTTTAGGGTTTACTTTGCTGGCAAGCAGGCCCTTTTCACATAGGAGTTTTGTCTGGCGGCTGATGCTAGCTTCGGTCTGGCCGAGGCATTCAGCCAGCTTACGCTGTTGGACGTTTGGGCTGTTTTCCAGCATCATGAGCAGCTTGTATTGGGACATGCCGATACCTAGCCGTTCTTGCAACACTTGGTCGGATTGGCGCATTAGTATTGTTGCTGTGTGCTGCAGCAGATACCCTACAGCTATTACGGGGCCCATATCAATCTCCTCAGTTACCTAACAGTCTACTCGTAGAATACTTAACACGTCAAGTATTCTATAGGGGTTTTTGTTTTGTTTTTATAAAAAGTGAGCGTTTGCTCATATTGTATCACATATCGCCTATTAGCCAAGCGCATGAGCCGCTAATAACCCAGCCAATATATAGACATCATTGTGGGCTGCCACCCTTGTAACCCCTTACGCTATACGCTACAATGCCGGCATGACATATTCATCCGAATTTTCAAGTATCGAAAATGTACACGCCCAAATGAACCGGGGCGCCGAAATCATCAGGGAAAGCACAGTCGGAGCCCTACCCATCCGGGTAGGAGACCAGCTTACTATGCATAAACGCGTAGTGCACACCATCGAGACACTGGTTGCCCAACATGCATCCGCTGTTCAAGGTGCCAGTGAACACACAAGCCATATGGAATTCCTTACGCAGGATAGCGCCGACAGCGCAACTACGGGCGCTGCTGTGATAGACGAAGCGTTTAAAGGTTCACGCAATGAAGAAATCGTCACTTTAAAAGCTAGCGAAGTAGCCGTCGGCCTCGAAGGCTTGGCTACGATGGCTGGCTGCCGCGCAAACGTACTGCGCCGCATGGGTGAACATGTTGCCGCATTGGCAGCATTAAGTGAAGAACTCTTGGCCGAAAGCGCACAGGACGAAAGCCTGGCAAAACAGGCCGCAGAGGCAAGTGATAGTCTAGTCTCATATGTAGCGCAAACCACCCAGCCCCGCACTATGTATTCGCGCGGCTATCCGATGTAGCCAGACTACAGGCACTTATACAAGTCGTACCACTGTTGCATAGATAAATTTTGGGCGCGTTTTGTTGGTTCAATACTAGCTTTTTCGAGCAATGATGCGGCTTCGTCGCGGCTCAGTTGCAACCCGCCGCTGAGTGAATTTAATAATGTCTTACGCTTCTGGGAGAACCCAGCCTTTACCACACGGAAAAACGTCCGTGAGTCGGCATCCGGAAATAACGTCGTCGGACGGCGGCGCAGGATAAGTATCTGGGAATCAACCTTGGGTGGCGGAGTAAATAACTCAGCCAGTACCGGCATACCCAGTTCAGCCTCGCAGTAAAACTGCACACTAACGCTCAGTATGCTCATCGCGCCAGGCTTGGCGCAAATGCGCTCGGCGACTTCTTTCTGCATCAGTAAAGACGCCTCAGAAAAGCTATTCGGGTCTTCGCACAGGATGCGCACCAAATTGCTCGTAAGGTAATACGGAATGTTGGCGGCGACTTTAAAACCTGCAGGCAATACTGACAGGTCAAATTTCAGTATGTCCTGCTGGACGATTTGCAGGTTGCCTGCCGGTACGCGCTTCGGCAGGTCACGCGCCAGGTCGCGGTCGAACTCTACGGCAATTACTTTTGCGGCGCGGCCTACCAATATAGAGGTGAGCGTGCCCGGGCCAGGGCCAACTTCAAGGACAGTGTCGGTGTTTGTAAGATGTACGGCGTCGGCCATTGCCTGCAGGGTAGCCTCGTCGTTCAGCCAGTGCTGGCCGAGTGCTTTATTAGTTTTTGGGTTGTCGTCGATCATATGACTTCTTATTTTAACAGATCGGACTACCAGTTATGGTATGTTACCCACCGTTGGTATGCTGCGGCCCACGTCCCGTAGCGGCCTTTCGCGTAGCCGCTGCACCACTTCAGCTGCGTGACAGCGTTAGTTTGCCAGTCACTGCCGGCACTCGCCATTTTGCCTGCTGGAGTCGATTGGCATAGCCCGTATCCGTAGCCGCTGCTCGGCGAGTGGATGTCCTGGTAGTACGCTGGACAGACACCTATATTACCTTGCCACTTTGTCGGACACCAGCCGGATTCGCGGCTGATAATGTAGTCCACGTACGGATAATCACCGCTACTGATGCCTGCCGCAGCCATCACAGCCTGTTTGTCGGAAGGAATTTGCACGGCTTTACCGCGGGCGGTGATTTGTTTTACTGGTTCCTGGGTAGTAATTTCCTGCAGTATACGGCGCGATTCCTTACCGTCTTTGTTCTCGATCAGGTATGTTATGACTTTTTTACCAGCCGAGCCTTGCTGCCTCAGCGCCGTACTGCCAAATGTCAGGCTGCCGTCTTCGACGACTTCTTCTGGCATTGGGATAGTAGATTCTTCGGTGGCCACCTTTTGCCCGTGGCGCAGCAAGTATATCTGCATATTGGCGGCGACCGGGGTGGTCTGGACTGGCTGCACTACATCATTCTTGTCGATTTTGAGGCCGCGTTCTACCAATAAGTCGCCAACCGTCTTTGCCCGGCTGCGCAGCTGTACTGGCGTACCATAAATATTGACATTTACCGGCGTAGAACGCTGCACTACTACCCGTTGCCCAATCGAGGCTTCAGTCAGGAAGTTGTCGGCTGGCAAAAGTTCCAGCTTGTCTTCCGGGTACACTTCCATCCCGGCCTGCTTCACGATACTGCGCGGCGTACTGGCTGCAGAATAGGCAAACACCTTGCGCGCGCCATCTACAATCGTCACCGGCACCGCCCGGTATACGTTGATACGGAAGTTATCGGTTACAATCTCGGAGTTGATGTTCGGCTCCACCACATCGCCAGGGTTAATCTTTATAGACGAACGTTCCAGCACCTCACTAACAGTACGGGCACGAGTAGGCACGGTCTGTTCTGTTTTGTCGTGGTTAATAATTACGATGTGCGTGTCGGTAGAGCGCAGTTCGGGCGTACCGCCACTCATAAAGATTAGGAACATGGTTGTCAATAACAATACCACCAGGCCTGTGACCACGGGGATAACGAATGTAGGATGGCGGCTGACCCGTCGCAGGTCAGCGGCTTTGTCTTCTTTAGACTGCTGAAACCAATGAAAAATCTTTTGCATATTTGCACACCTTACCAAGGGAAATATACACTTCCTTGCACCAAAAGGCTCTCTCTATTGTAACAAACCCGCCGTACGGGCGGCGGCGATGCAGTCAAACACCTCTTTACTGGCCACTTGCGGCGTGAGGTCAGTAGTTTTAAACCAGCGGATATCGGCAATCTCCCGGGGCTGCCGTGTCAGCTGGACATCACGACTGATCCGCATAGCAAATGCGTGGTAGCGGTACATAATCCCGGCCCCGCGATATATCTGCCTGCCCAATGGCGTAAATTTTTGAGGCTCTAATACGATCCCCGTCTCTTCCCGCACTTCGCGGGCTGCTCCAACCGCTGGGTCTTCCCCACGATGCAGGCCGCCGCCCGGCACATTCCAGCGACCATTGCCAAAGCGGCTGTACACTAACAGCACTTCGTCACCACTTACTAGTAGCACGCGGCCGCGCTCACCTAAACGGAAATATACGATGTATGCGGGCCAGAGTGCCCACCATGCTGCCAGACCCAGACGTTGTTTCATTGTTCGCATATGGACTAGTATGACATACCCGACTTAGAAGATGGTTTTCTATAAACCACTGCAGCGACTCCGAGCCATATAGCCAGGTTTCGTTTTGTATGTCATGAAGTGATCTTATTTTCGAGTCTTATCAAGGATTCCAACTTGTTAAATGGTGTTCTCCAATAGGATCAGCCGGACGGCCGTCTTGAGGTCGGTTGACTACAAAAGCGAATTTATTGAGTATTACTTTTAACAGATGGTTTTTTATATACTACCGTAGCCACACCTAACCAGATGAGCGTTACCGCCGTCCCTGTTGCCCCAACTATAAATAACGGACCGCCCCATACCCGAATACCCATATGGTGTCTCGCATATTCACGCGTACAGTATGCGGTCCAACTCGTATCAGCCGTATAACCTAGACCACAACCTATCTCGATTTTATGCATTTGTTGCCTATAAGCGGCTAAAAATCCTAGCCCCGCTATGGCTATTAAAACAAATATGCATAATGAAATAGAAATAGTTTTTATTAAAGGATTTGCAGTTTTGAAGTGGCTTAGCATTCTGTTCTTCATCGTTATTCCTTAATCTCAAAACAGGCTATCTGCCTATATGGATTACTCTCTCCTAATTTTATCTTACCATCTAGCACGGCATTTGCTGCCTCCTGTGGTGTTCTAAAATATCCTAGGCCAGCAGCAGTACTGATGGCCGCACAGACATTAGTACCAACACTCAGCCATCTGTTTATCTCCCACTCCATAGGAGAGCTACAGTAACCTTTCTTATAAAAGCCGTCACCCCATACCTCAACAAGCATTTGGGAGCCGCAGCTAGCTGGTATATCAGGCGCCGCAGATACAATCGTGCTAATAAACTGGCGATGGTTTACATGGTCAATGTCACTTAATTTAGCTCCTACGCAAATATCATCTGCTTGTGGATTACCCCATAATTTTCCATAATTTTCTAATTGGCTCTTCAACCCTCCGTCATCACTCGAAACTCCGGCAAGTGCATTATTTATACTTTCTAAAGCGACTTCATTGGTATTGGTTTTACAACTACCGGCATGATGCGGGGTAAGAGGAGAAACGATTTCTGTCGGCAATCGTTTTACAACATCATTGCAATTCTCCTCCCCCGGCGCCAGCTCATTTGGCTTGTTCGGCGTTTTGAAGAAATGGTCGTCTTCCCAGAACTCACCTTGTTCTGGGCGGGTTAGGTTTACTATCTTGTGCCAGGTTTTGTTATCTTTCGGGCCTACGGCTTCGCCGTCAGTTACACCACAAATCAAGCGCACTTTGTCACCAGGATATATACCTACGCCATCTATACGAGGCGTGTCATCCATATGCGGGCTGTTGCGCGAATAGACACCGCCAGCGGCGCTATCGGCAATGGTGTATTCCTGGTTGCTGTCTGCGACGGCGGGCGAGGCTTCTAATGCTACGCCGACAACCGCCACCGTTAAGGCTGCTACGGATGCACCAATTTTGCGTCCGAGGCGGCTACGAGCAATGCTTTCGCGAAGACTGCGTTTTTCGGCTAAGTGGCGCGGCGCGTAAGTAACCGAAGGTTCAATCGCTCGTTCTACAGTAAACTGCCGTTCAAGCTGAAAGAGTGTAGCTTCGTCCGGTATGGCTGCTACACCGCGAAATAATTGTGCATTTGGTTCAAGTACAGGTCGTTGAAGTAGTTCGGGCATGGCAGGAATATAACATGAGTTGCCTACAAAGCCATTAACTAATTATTGAATCTACAGCTTTTTGATAGGGGCGAATGCGATGTTGAGCTTTTTGGGGCCTTTGCCTTTGAAATAGATAGTGGCGTTGTCGCCGTCCAGCTCTACTACAGTGCCGACGCCGAATACGTCGTGGCGCACGCTGTCACCTTCGGTCAGTTCGGGTACGTAGCGCGGCTCGTTGCTGTCAGCGGCGTCGGGTATGCCGGTAGGCTCGAAGGTAACGGGCTGGTTATTGGAATAGCCGCTGCTATAGCCGCCGGAGTAGCCATAGTCAGGCTCGGCGGACTGGAACTGTGTGTCAATTTCGCTGAGGAAGCGGGATGGTGGGTTATGCTGGGCGCCGCCATACAGCATGCGACTGGTGGCGTAGGTCATGTATAGCTCTTCGCGGGCGCGCGTCATGCCTACGTAACACAGGCGGCGTTCTTCTTCCATTTCGAACTGGTCGTACAGGGCACGCGAATGCGGAAAGATTGTCTCTTCCATGCCCACCATAAAGACAGCCGGGAACTCCAAGCCTTTGGCGGCATGCAACGTCATAAGGGTGACAGCATTACCGTCAAAATCCGCCTGGTCAACATCGGCTACCAGGGCGACTTCCTCAAGGAACGCTGCCAAACCGGCCTCCTGGTATTCCTGGGCAACACCGATAAGTTCTTTTACGTTTTCCTGACGGGATTCACCCTGTGGCGTGCCATCATCCAAGAACTTCAGGTAATTGATGCGCCGGATAAGGCTGTCCACGATAGTAGCGGGCGGCGTGGTATCTATAAGTTCGCGCAGGCGTTCCAGGATGTCGGACAGCTCGGCCAGGCCAGCCTTGGCTTTAGCGGTCAACAGGCCGCACGTCTTGGCCTCTTCCAGTGCCATACGCAATGTATAGCCGTTGCCCACCATCCACTCATAGAAGTTCTCCAGTGATTTCGCCCCGATGCCGCGGGTCGGCACGTTGACGACGCGCGCAAAACTGACGCGGTCTTCCGGCTGGTAAATAAGCCGCAGGTAGGCCATAAGGTCTTTGATTTCTTTGCGGTCGTAGAAGCGCTGACCACCGACGATACGGTACGGCACACCGTAATGGATAAATGTCTCTTCCACAGAACGCGACTGGGCGTTTGTCCGGTACAGCACCGCAAAATGGCTGTAATAGCGCAAGCCACCATCCACGGCATTGCGTATCCGGCGCACAATTGCCTCGCCTTCGGCGCGCTCACTCTGCACTTGCAGCATCTGCACGGGCAAGCCGCGGCCGGCGTCGGTCCAAAGCTTTTTGTCAGAACGCTGTTGGTTCTTGGTGATAATGGCGTGGGCAGCCTCCAGGATTGCACCCGTACTGCGATAATTCTGCTCTAACTTAATGACGGTACAAGCAGGATAGTCATGCTCAAAATTCAGGATGTTGCGGAAATCGGCGCCACGCCAGCTGTAAATGCTCTGCCAGTCATCACCGACCACGGCAATATTGTTGTGGTCGTCAGTAAACAGTTTTACTAGCTTATATTGGGCGACGTTAGTGTCTTGGTACTCGTCGATCATGATGTATCTGAATTGCTTTTGCCATTTGGCCCGCACTTCCGGCTGGGTCTGTAGCATGCGGACTGTCAGGTTAATGAGGTCGTCGAAGTCCAGGGCGGCAGCTTCTTTTAAGGCTTTCTGGTATAGCGGGTATACCTTAGCAGCCATACGCTGCGCCGGTGACGAGCCAGCCATGTTAGCGAACTCAGTGGGGTCGGTCATGTCGTTTTTAGCGGAACTGATGATGCCGCTGAGCATCCGGGCCGGAAAAGCCTTTTCGTCTATCATTAATTGCTTGGAAGATTGCTTGATGGCAGCCTGGCGGTCGGACTCGTCAAAAATAACGAATGACTTGGATATGCCGATCCAATCGGCGTCCTGGCGTAGGATACGCACGCAGATAGAATGGAATGTGCCCATATATGGCATGAAACCACGGTGCTCAGCATTTTGGTTGAGCAACTTGGCAACACGCTCGCGCATTTCTTTGGCTGCCTTGTTCGTGAACGTTACCGCCAAAATATTAAACGGCGTCGCTTTGCCGCTGTCGATGATATGGGCGATACGATGGGTAAGCGTCTTTGTTTTGCCCGAACCGGCACCAGCCTGAATAAGCAGCGGCCCCTCAGTCGTCTCTACAGCCCGGCGCTGTTCCGGGTTTAAACCAGTTAATAGATCCTCTTGCACTAGGGAGTATTGTACCAAACAGCCCTTATGTTTGGTGCTGTATTTTTTATCCTATATTAGGCGGTACGTGCCATCTTAAGCATTGCACTGGCGAAGGCTTCAGGAGCTGTAGCTTCTTCCGCAGAAACAAAATGCACCCGTTTGCTGAGTGCATTCTTCTTGATGTGCGAGGTAATTTCAATCTGGAACATTTCGTCAGCCTGCGAGTCAGAAGGCAGCAGAAGCTGATAGTTCTGTGGCAGGTATTGTAGCGAATAGATCGCCTCAAGTACGCCGTTATCAGGTTTCACAGACGGGCCCAGGATGTAAAAATCTTTATTGGTTGCTTGTGCTTGAGTACTAGCCATACTTCCCCGCTTCCTTACGCACTACCCGTTTAGATAGGTCGATAGTTAATATGTTACTTTAACATTTCGTACCATTGCTGCTTCTATGGCTATAAAGTGTTTGCAAAGCGCTTCAATACCATAGTTGCAAAGCGTACTATCTTGATGATACGATTATTAATCGGAACATGTCAATATGATATTTTGGCTATTTGCGATATACTGCTAAATCGAAGGGACCTGGTAAGAGGTTGTTATACTTTAAGAACACTGAACTGGCTAAAATTTTTAATGTGTCCGAGAAATCGGTACGTAATTGGATTCAGGCTGCCCAACAGGGGAAGCTCGATTTGCAGTTGCACGAGTATAACGGCAAAGTGTGGATTGCCAACACCGCAAAAAACTCAGCCATACTCCAAAAACACGCCCAGCAGGGCAAAAAGTACAAAAACCGCCGTGGCGCTAAAATTGTCACACCAACTCAAAGATTTTACGAGCTTTACAACCAAAAGCAAATCCTCGACATTATCGCCTACTCTACCATCCACCACGAAATCCCTACCCGTTACAGCTATATGGATGGCGGCGCACAATATTGGGACGACTACGCCAAGCGCCTTGGCGGTGAAGACATCCCTAACATCTTAAATAAGACTATCGAGCTGCTTGAAATGGCGACACCTGCCATGAATGAGCTGATCGAAAGCGGACGCAAAGTAAACGTAGTAGACCTTGGCCCCGGCAACGGCCTGCCAATCCGCCCCATGCTAACCCGCCTTATTGACGAAGGGCGTCTGAAACGCTACATCGCTATCGATGGCAGCCAGGACATGCTGGATATCCTTGAGACAAACATCAAGAAATGGTTCGGCGACACTATCCACTACGAAGGCTACATCCGCGACATCAGCCACGACCGTTTTGACGATCTGTTTGCCGACGACTACGCCGCCGACGAAGCAGAGGTACCCGCAAACCTTGTATGCCTGCTAGGTGGTACGCTCAGCAACTTTAAATCACCCACCCAAACACTACTGACCATCAACGAAAGTATGGGGCTGAACGACCTGCTCATTTACACCGGCCTGCTAGACACGCCAGCCATCCGCCGCTACTTCGACTTCAACAATTCCCACCCAAACCAAAAACTACGCAGTGAGCTTATCCTTGCGTTCCTCGGCATAGAAGAAGATTTGTATGAAATGGAGCTGAAGTTTGACGACGTAAAGCGCGCCCGTTCAATCTCATGCATCCCTACCGTCGACTTGACGATCAAGTTTGAGCTAGCCCATGGCACCCGCTATGTAGAACTACGCAAGGGTGAACCAATCCTGTTGTGGCGTCACTGGCATAAAGATGCCATCGACATCATCAACCAATTCGACCAGACCGGTTACGACATCATGAACGTCGCACGTACAGTGAACCAAGAGTACATGCTGGCGATCTCTAAGATCAAAGTTGAAATCTAGCCACTTCCGCCGCTAGAAAAGGTGGGTGTGTGGTAAGCCCGAAGTGATAAAATCGGCATCAATTAGGATATCGATTAGCATAATAATAAGTAGTGCTACAACTACTGAAAGAATGGTATTTTTCAGAGGGAATTCGCCATGCCCGACGCGGCGCGATACCGCTGTATTAGAGTAGGTTTCAGGGTTTGCGGCCGGGGATGTCAAGTTATTGAATAACGCATCATCCGACGCATCACCATTAAGATTAGGGTTATGTGCCGTGGGTGCTGGCGTAGGCACAGTAAGCGGACCTGTGTTGGCAAGTTGCGGAACGGCAGCTAATTGCGTAGGCGATACAGGAACTGTCGAACGCATGACTGGTTGCTGTGCCGGTGGTAACGCTGTTGGTGCGGGGATATCTGCAGCTACAGGGGTGACTGCTGGCGCTGGGCGCATTGGATGTACAGGCGGTGCGGCCGGGGTGCTGGCTGGCTGGATGTGTATCTTTTGGCCGGAACTCATCAGCGGACGACGCATAGGTGCCGGGTTAGTGCCGGTTATGGACGTATCGCGGACTATGGGCTTATGGCCGATGATGGGCTTGCTGGTGCTGGATGCTGGTGCCCTGCCAGGGCGCATAACATCAAACACCGGGCGTTGTGGCCGGGGTGGCAGTGGACGGCCAGGGCGCTGTGGCAGGCTAGGGTTCATCGTTATACTGTACCTGCAGCCGGTAGGCGGCCTCTATGATACCAGCAAACTTGTATGGGTTCAGGCTGGCGCCTCCTACGAGCAAACCATTAACACCGTCTAGCGACAATATGCCGCCAACGTACTCCGGTTCAACACTTGCGCCATATAATAAACGCATGTCACGGGCAACCTTTTCGCCGTATAGGTGGGCAACTTGGAAACGGATATAGTCCATCGCATCTTTGATCTGATCCGGTTTAGCCGGATCGCCAACGCCGATAGCCCATACCGGTTCATAAGCAATTACCACGTCACGGACTTCGCGGGCAGTAAGGTTTTGCAGGGCAGTAGTTACCTGGTCGTGCAGGACGCGCTTGGTGTGGCCCTCTTTGCGTTCGTGTTGGGTCTCACCGACACACAGGATAGGCGTAATGCCATTGCGGACAGCAGCCTGGACTTTGTCGCGGATAGTTGGGAGGTCTTCATTAAAATACATGCGGCGCTCTGAGTGGCCAACGATACCGTAATGCACAAGGTCGCGGAGCATCGTGAAGCTAACTTCGCCGGTATACGCGCCTTCATCTTTCTGGTAGGCGTTCTGGGCGGCCAGGCGGAACTTGCGACGGTCTATCTGCATACTCAACGGCTGCAAGTCTAACATCGGCGGTGCCAGCACCACTTCGACGCCGCGATGCATACGCACGCGCTCCTGAAGCCGGTGCACGAGCAAACTCGCCTGACTGACGTTCAGATGCATTTTCCAGTTACCAACAATCAACGTTCTGTGCAACATAATTAGTTAATTGTAGCTTACCATAAGCATTGTTGAGAATACACTCTAACTTACTTGCTAAAATGCTTGCGCTTGGGGGTATAATCCTACGTATGGAAAAAAATAACGAAGTACCACCCGATCCGAACAATGAGCCCAATAGCGAACCAGAGGCCACCGTAGGGCAATTTGTCGTTGATGCCGATGGTGACCCTATAGGCGCCGGCGGCAATAAATTACCACGAGTATTCCCAGATATTCCCTGCCTCCGGTGCAACCAACATGGCCGTTGTATCCAAAGCGAGTATTGCCTGGGCCCCACAGCACCCGAGCCGACACGCACCGCAGGCGGAAGCGCCGATAAGGGCACGCCAACACAAGGCAAAGGCGACCCGAGTGCTCCCCGTCGTAAAGTTGGCGAGTCTTACATAGAAGGCGGTGGCGGCATCCGCCGTGTGCGCCGAGGTATCCATGCGGGCGTAGTAAAAACAGATAACGTAATCACTTCTTTAGCGGCCGGTATCGAGGCTCTTCAGAGAGCCGAAAATATACTGGGACCGATAGGAGCCGAAACCCACCAGAACAGCGCTGTGTTAGAAGCAGTCAATAGTACGAACGAGGCACTGGAGCATGCAACAAATGCTGGCCGCTTAGCGGTTGCAGCGTTCGATAGTTTACGTGCATACAGCGAATCCCTCTACCATTAGAATAAAAGTACCCAGTAGGGGCATACCTACTGGGTACTTGTCCTCATTACAGATTACAGGGCCGCCTAGCGGTCCTGTAGTGCTTCTACGCCCGGTAATTTCCGGCCGGCCATCAGCTCTAAGCTAGCGCCGCCGCCGGTTGATACGTGGTTAAAGGCACCGGTAAGCTTACGCTCCTCAATGTAGCCAGACGTATCACCACCACCGACTAATGTGAACGGACGCGAGCCATATTCACCAGTCAAGGCTTCGATAAGCACCTCCGTACCGTGCGAGTATGGGCCAACCGGGCCGTTTACTGCAGGCACTTCAGTAACGCCCAGCGTGCCGTTCCATACTACTGTGCGAGCAAGCTGTACGCCGCCGGCTATGAATGCAGCCGAAAACGGCCCGACATCTAATATCATTTCGTTGTCCGCAACACGCTGCGTCTCTGCAGCGGGCGCCTTAGGATAGCTTTGGATCTCGCTAATGAGGTCGGCGTCCCAGTCTACCAGACGGGTAGTGGCAGTCTTTTCGGGCATCCTGGCCACAACACCATCCTGCGGCAAATAAAACGTAAAACCGCCTTTCTTGGCTTTCTCGACGGCCTGGCGGAGGATATCCCGCGCCAGTTCCAGTTCATCGGCATCATATTTGCTCTTGCCCACTTCGTAGCCCTTGGCAGCCAAAAAGGTGTTGGCCATGGCTCCGCCTACGGCCACAAAGTCTGCCAGCTCGATAAGCTTTTGCAATACGTCAATCTTGTCAGAGATTTTTGCGCCGCCCACGATAGCAGTTAGTGGACGCTCAGGGTTAGTCATGACATTCGTAATAGTGTTCACCTCTTTTTCCAGCAACAGTCCGGCCACACTTGGCAAATGCCGGGTGATGGCGTCAGTACTGGCATGTGCACGGTGTACTACGCCAAACCCATCCTGCACAAACACATCACCCCACGCAGCCAGCTTTGCGGCAAAGGCGTCATCGTTGTTTTCTTCTTCCGCATGGAAACGAAGGTTTTCCAGCAAGAGTACCTGGCCAGGTTGTAAGGCATTTACAGCCTTCTCAGCCTCTGGCCCTACGCAATCTGATACAAACTGTACGTCGACATCCAGCAGCTCGCTCAAGCGCTTCACAACAGGTTTCAGGCTATATTTAGAATCCGGCTTGCCATCTGGCCGTCCTAAATGCGAGCAAATCACCAGCCGCACGTTCTTTTCCAGTAATGCCTTAACTGTAGGCACTGACTGCGTGATACGGTAATCGCTAGTAACATTGCCGTGCTCATCTACGGGGACATTGTAGTCGGCGCGCAATAGCACGCGCTTGCCTTCAAGATCTATATCGCGGATGGTTTTCTTCGTAAACATGTCATTAACCTCTTATGCTTACGATTATACCAGAGGCGGCTCCACTATACGTATAAGGGGTATACACCCGCAAGAGTTTGGACAGCTATACGTTTGCGAAGGTATTTTGATGGGCAGCCCAAGATTGGGCAGACTGTTCGGCGGCAACCACAATAGCTTCGGCCGCAGCCACTACATCGCTGCGCTGGCGTACTACCATGCTATCTGCTTCATGACGGCCACGGTAATGCACAGGCGCTTCACTAGTTACACGGGGGTTGCTGTTGGTGTGCACACCCGGCGAACGCGTAGCCATTATAGTGTCTACCATAAAAGACAAGCCGCGCATCGCTACGCGTCCGGCAGCTCGGACGTCGTTAGTGCCAAACAAACGGCGCCATGACTCAGCCACTGGCGGCAATGTTTCATCGGCACCCCAAGTAGTGGCACCAATGGCCGCTACATCAAGCAATCCTTCGTATTCGCTATTCATAATAGCTATATTATAGCATAAAAACTACAAAAATAAAAGCGGCGCCCTCTAGCACCGCTTCATAATACACATGGTCCAGTTTTTACTCTGTAGTGCCTTTATAACCGATATTCCCCAGGTATGCAGCGATCCTTTCCTTGGCAAGCATGATTTTATCACGGCAGGCTTCAAGCTCCGGGCCGGCAGCACGGATAGATTCGCGGCCGGCAATAGCTGAAGGATGCTCAGCGCCTTGTAATGTTGGGTCCAAGATGTTTATAGCCTCTTTTTGCCCCTCTATAGATACAGTAATGTGGCCTAATGCATTATTCAGCTCTGCATTTGCCTGCAGTAAGCTTTCACCTAGGGCGCCAACGTTGGATTCACTCATATATAATTAACCTCTTATAGTGTAATTTTATTCGGTATGCGAATACTATACAGGGTCAGCTCCCACATATCCAAGTAGCGAAGACATTTTTACATCAATATACTTTACGGCAAATGTACGAAGGTGTTTTACGCCTGTACACGGAGGGTGTCACGGCATGCGGCAGAGCAGGCTGGCGCGTCTTTGCAGGTATCACACAGCAGGATAAGTTTGTTACAGGTGAGGTTAGCGCAGTTTTCGTAGTTACTGGTGCGGGCTTGGCATGTTACACATTCGCCGATGTCCACTGCCTTGTCCGAAAACTTTGTGCCTTTACGCCCGTCAAATACATATAAGGAGCCTTCCCACAGGCCTTCGTCGGCATATGTTTCGCCGTATTTCACGATACCGCCGTCCATCTGGTAAACCTCTTTGAAACCACGGCTTTTCATGAGGGAGCTAAGGACTTCGCAGCGGATGCCGCCGGTGCAATAGGTTACGACTGGCTTGTCCTTGATGCCGGCGTATTTATCGCCTTCCAGTTCATCTAGGAAATCACGCGTAGTGCGGGTATCCGGTACGACCGCATTCTTGAACTTGCCAACTGCGGCTTCATAGGCGTTACGGCCATCAAAGAATATAACGTCATCGCCGCGCTCTTCTACGAGCTTGTGTACCTGCGCGGGCTTCAGGTGCACACCACCACCTACCACGCCATTTTCGTCGACTTTTAGCTCGTCAGCTACACCAAAGGTTACGATCTCATCACGCACTTTTACGCTCAGCTTCGGGAAGTCTTCCCTGCCACCCTCTGACCATTTAAAAGTGGTTTTCTTGAAGGGGGCATAGGACTTGGTTTCGCGGACATATGCTTTTAAATCGTCCAGGTCACCACCGACAGTACCATTCAGGCCATGGGTAGATAAAAGTATCCGGCCACGCAAATTCAGGCGTTCACAGAGCGTCTTTTGCCACATCCGGACAGCATCAGGGTCGGACAGCGGCGTAAAAATGTAGTACAGTAGGATCTTTTGCATCACTCCTATTATACCGCATTACCCCTGTTATGTCAGCCCTGGCTAGTAGCCAGAAAAATGGTCGGTCACGATATGGCTGCGGCTGACACCCAGTGACCGCAACATATGTTTGTAGTTGTCTACCATGGCTGGCGGCCCGGATATGTAGAAAACGCGCTCGCGATAATCAGGAACACGGCGTTCCAGCATGGCGGCGTCAATATAACCCGTCTCACCTTGCCAGCCTACAGGCACCGCTTCCGGCTTGCCTGCCAGGATATAGATGGTGTGCAAGCCAACACCTTGGGCCTGGGTGAGCACATCACGGAATACAGCCTGGGCAGGTTCGGCTACCTGATAAAACAGGGCAATATCACGTCGTTGGCCAGTGTCTATCAGGTGTTGCAACATACTTCTGTAGGGCGTAATGCCAATACCGCCCGCAATAAATACCAATTTTTGGGCAGGGTCCGCAGGCAGTGTAAAGTCGCCTGCAACCTGCACGCCATACATATATTGGCCTGGCTGCATAGCAAGGAGGGCCGTCTTGAAACTACTGGCCGGGGTAAGTATACGTATGCCGAATGCCGTCTGCGGCTCAGCAGGCGACGATGCGATAGAAAACGTACGGCGGTTGCCCTTTACGTCCATTGCAGGAGCTGGTACGGTTACCTCCATGTACTGGCCGGGCGTAAAACGAAAGGGATACTTAGAGACAAACCGGAGGTCAAATACGCCAGGCGCCATCTCCTGCCGGCTTACTAGCCGTAACGGCAGACGCTTCCGCACTACCGTGCAATACGCCAGGACATTGCCGATCAGCAATGCCAGCTCCGGTGACATAAATATACCTGCTACGTGCAGCTTTGGCGCAAAGCCCACCAATAGTCCTACAAATACACCGTACACGATGCGCAATTTCCGGCGCGGCGGTGTGGTAAGCGGCTCGGTAAGCATGATAGTACCCAAGAAGAGTAACGGCCACGAAACGACCGCATCGGTCATGGCGCCCGCAAGGCCGCGGCTAGCAATATTGAGTAATACTACACCAGTAAAAGCCGGTACAAAGAAGCTCAAAAACAGCTCAAAACGGCGCAGTTTGTGCAGTATCAGCAGCCCGCCGATAATGATGAATGGCAGCATTGTGTCCGTAGCAACCCACCAGCTGGCATGCATTAGGCCCAGCAGACCCACCGTATATGCCGCCAAAGCAGCCGGGTTGAATATGTGCCGGGCACGCCACGCCAACAAATATTTAGAGGCCATGGCGACCACGCCCAGCACGGCAAGGGTTGCACCATCAAGCACGTTGTCGGGCGGCGAAAAAATACAGAATAATATAAGAGCGGTAATAATAGCCGATTCGCTGTTGGTAGTGGCGCCGTACAGCTTGGCAAACCCTTGGTTGGCAATGTAACATGCTGTAAATAATATAGCCGCGCTTACCGCGAGCTGGACGCCAGAAAAGTGCAGTGTACCGCTAAACCCGAATAGGATGGCCAGCGCAACATACACGCCCAAAGTATAGACCACTACTTTGTACATAGTGAGACGGTTGATGAGCATGTCGATAGCTTTAAGCATGTAGTGTACCCTTTCCTGTAGTAAATAGTTCGCCCGGGAATCCCGCAGATGCACGCACCGTACGGTCTGTATATATAATGACGTATTCAAATGAAAAATACTGCTGCAACATGTCCGGGCCGGCAAAATAGAGGCATGTCGTCATACCGTCGGCCACCATTGCGCTGCCGGCCATAGCCCACACGGCCGCTATCGTATCTGGCGACTGCAACGTGCGGGGGTCAATAATATGATTAAACCCTGCCCACTTACGCCGGTTGCCTGACGACCCGCAAATGGCGCCATTTGTGAGTGATACGGCCCCGATAACCCGCCCAGTATCAGCCGGGTCTTCCAGGCCAATACGCATTGGCTGGCTGCTTTTACAACGCATATCACCACCAGCGTCGACGCAGTATTCGGCAACGCCGCAGTCTTCCAGGATCTCTGCAATGATGTCTACCAGATACCCCTTGCCTGCAGCTCCAAAATCCAGCAGTGCTGGCCGTGAAACTTCCAGCACTGGATAGGCGTATTGCAATACCTCTTCCCATGCCGGAGGCTGATGTAATGCTTTTGGCCGGAGACTATAGTGTGTGTCGTAGCCGGCATCCGACAATACCTGCCCTACTAGCGGCGTCACAGCGCCTTCAGTGTGCTGGTACATCTGTACGTACAGATCCAGCAAGGGCTGTGCATCGTCTGGCAACATATAGGCACCTGCCTTGCGGCTCATGGCGGCCACTAATGAATCCGTGCGGAACCGTGAATAAGCCCTGTCAAAATCCTTAATACGCGCCGTTATTAGCGACGCCAGGGATTGGACTTTACTGGCATCGGCCTGTATGTCAATAGCCCACTGGGTGCCAATAGCCTCAAACTCCAAGCGGATGCTAGGCTTTGGCTTCGGATTCGATTTGCTGGAGGGCATTATTGAATCCACGCGAAGTGAGTGATGAACCCGACACCCGCGACAAACTGATACTGTCTATCTTTTTGCCTACTACTAGGCTTTTATATCCAGACAAAAATGACTGCTGGTATTCACGGGACTCGGATGATTGCGCGTCGGCAGTTGCAGACACGGCGGAGACGACATCGTCCTTAAGGGTTACGGTAACGGAGATGTTTTCTACTGATTCCGGAGTGTTATATGAAGCGGTGGCAGTGTATGTACCGTCTTTATATGTCGTTGAGGACGTTGCAGTTGCAGTACTGTCAGATGAATTAGTAGTGTCAGCGGTAGTAGTCGTGGTACTCGCGGACGTACTAGTGGCATCCTGCGCGCTAGAGGCCAGCTTGCTGCTAGCTACCTCGCTACTATTTTGTTTGGACTTTGCCACCATTACACCACCCACGAGCAATACGAGTATAGCTACAGCAATAACGCCGCTGATGATCACCCGTTTGTTATCTTGCTGTTGTTCCATCTGTTACTCCTTTCTTTAGGGCTTATTATACTGAAATGTTTCTGAGAGAATGCTGAAATAAAAATAATTTATTGCTTTAGAATGACATTTACGATTTATAATTAAAAGTAATGCTTACAAATGCACGCTTAAAGGTTTGGATCACACTGCTCGTGTCACTAGTATTGGGTGGGGCGGCGTACCTATACCATCGCCAGCAACATCCCGGCTGGCTTATGCTGGATGGCGTTGCGACAGGTATGTCATTTGCAATGGTAACTTTAAGCGCGGGGACAGTATGGCTGTTCCTAGACGGTGTCAGCCATTTTAAATCTGAACTTCAAAAATCATACCGGCTGCTATGTATAGGGATTGCTTTCTTTGGTTTGGCGCAGCTGCAATACGGGTTGATAGTAGTGCTTGGTTGGGGATTCTGGGTAAGCAGCGGCTTAATAACAGTACCTTACTTGTTGTTTGCGGCGTTTATGTTTATGGCTATGCGCAAGTTTGCGGCATTGCTGGATATCCATGGCCTTGCTACGTCATTCAGGTTAGCGACTTGTGTGGCGCTGGTATTAGCAACTGTTTTTGTTTTGTTGCCGCACGCCGCCAAGCCGGATATGCTCGCATACGCCGTTACAGCAGGGCTAGCAATATGGGACGCAGTATTCGTAGCCTTTACTGCCAATCTCGCCAAGCGCATCAAGGACGCACTTGGCGAAGCATATGCACGGCCTATGACACGTCTCTGTCTAAGCCTGACCGTAGTAGCTCTAGCTGGACTGCATTTTGCCATAATTGAAATGCTAATGAACGACGGCGACTGGTATTATGATGCCAGTATCACGTTCATGCCGTTCTTTGGTAGTTCACTCCTACTGTTATGGGCTGGATATGATATGACTGTCATTAATTCCGTGCCGGTATACCAGGTACCCGCCAAGGGGCTTACGGATACCACCGATGCGCCCCTCGTTGATATTATTGTGTACGTTGCCAGCCTAGCTTCCATCCCGTCTGAGATCGACGATATGCTAGACCCTTTACGCGGCGTGACAGCTACACTGTCTGCTGACCGAGTCCTGACAGCCCAAGCCAAGGACACCCTGCGGCATGTATATGGCCAGCTGGAGATATACCTCACATCCAAGGAACGGCTGCGCAGTTTCTCAATTCAAGAACTACGCGCACTTATTACCCGCAAGTACGGCCTCAGCGAGACCGCAGCAAAAAGCATCTGGGGACCCAGACCTTAGCGGAGATATTTTAGGGACTATACCCGGCCATTCAGTAGCTGTTGCATTTTCGTTACAAAACGGTGCATGTGCGGATCTAGTTCTGAGATGCCAGTATCTAAGACGTCTTGTAATGAAAGCCATTTGTAGCTGTTCATTTCCCGCGTATCGTACGCCATCGCGACAGCACTGTTGCCTTCGATTACGTACCATAGGCTTACATCAGTATGCGTGCCCGGGCCTTTTGTTTCCGTCACCGATATAAAAAGCGGATCCGCACCAAACACCGTGCTGAACTTAGCGGTTATCAGGAGCTCTTCGTATGCCTCACGGATCACTGTCGTGCGTGGGTCTTCATCAATCTCCACATGTCCGCCCGCTGGCAGCCATAGCCGGGCTGTTACATGGTCTACCAGCATTAATTGCCTACTGTGCGGGTCATATAGCACAAAGTAGGACACCAAATGTTTTGGCGGATCATCGGGCTTACTGATACGGAATAATGGGGCGTCTGATTGTATCCATTCCAGGGCATCGTCTATATGTTGTTGTTCTAGCGCATCCAGAGGCCATATGGCATGTACCACATCCAGAATAGCCTGTTTCATATATGTCATACTGCCGCTCTAGCTAGAGGTCTTTTGCGAGGCTTTCCAGCTTGTCGTAGGTGTTGTTCATGCCATCTTCCATACCGGTGCGGTAACGGTTGCTTTTGTCATTTTATTGCTCCTTTGCAATTTTTCGAGTCGAAATGGTCGTTCTATAGCTGCTCGTATTGTTTGAGATAGTAGGGCGTTTTGGAGAATACCTATACACCGGGTTGGACAAGCCCAGCTGTGTAGCGACCAGCAGCCTCACGTGAGGCGTTACTGTAGTCGACCACACTGTCCGCATCCTGGGATAGTTCAGGGTAATACGTATGTTCAACAACACTCAGGTCTTTAAGCGCAGCGTCCAAATATCCAGCTACACGCGTAAGCCGATCATTAATCTCATTACACCCACGTTCGGAACTCCGTGCCTTGAGGCCTGCGAAGTTAATACTGTTACACATAGCGGCCGCATCTTCGTTAGAGGGGTCAAATCCGACTTCCCTCTTGTATTTCTCGTCACCGTCATACGCTTCCTCTGAAGCACGTTGGTACAACCCTTGGAGTGCAGGCAATGCATCGTCCCGCTGCATTTGTGCAATAAGCGCAGCTAGTTCGCCCAGGCCGCTAATGAGCGCCGGGACCGGTAAGGCCTCAGCCTGCCCCTTGGCCCTTTTGGCATATTCACCAGCATTTTGCGCATGCTGGGAACCAATATTCACATTTGCAACAATCTCAGCAATTGAAGACATATCACCCCTTCGGTTATTTATAAAAATAATATAGGGAGCTTATACCCCTGTCAACGAACACATCCTCCTTTATCAGCGGGGTGCAGTTTAAGTGGCATAGAGAAAAACACCCAGGCGATGCTGGGTGTTTTCTTTACAGGTTAGCTATAGCCGCCAATTACTTGGAAAACCATTTTCTACATTCCATTTTCGGGCTTCATCATCAGACATAGGAGGTGGTAAATGATGCTCTTTTTCACGGGACAGGCCACATACGCGCAGTATATCGCTCCCAACCTTTTTTGCTACAGCAATACCCATATCACGAACGAAGTCACCGATTTGGCCTGCTATTTCAAAGCCTGAGTTATCTGGTTGTGGCTGCTCCTGCGGCGGTTGTTCTCCGGGCTTCATATGTATATTATGTCATGCGTTGGCAATATTTTGTAGCATTGCGACTGGCTTGCGATGCTACATAGCCTTAGGTGTACTTATTTAGCCGAAAGCACGATTGCTAGTTTGCTACAGACAAGCTATCTGTATAGTTGGCTATGGCTACCGACAGCAACAACAAGCACGATTGTTTCGCTAACATATCTTATATGTATTCTCAAGTCACCACCTGTACTTATTGAATAGTACCCTTGCCATTCACCCCGCAAGGCGTGATACCTCAAGGAGACAATACTTTTGTCTCTCAAAAAATCCTCTAGCGTCTGCGAAACTTTTTCCGCTTGCTTTTGATTGAGCTTTTTGTACTGCTTTTCGAACTCCCTGGACAGTTCAAGCTTCATGACTCTATTTTCGAAGTCCAGCTAGATGACTGGTCAAATCGTCTGCACTAGAAATACTCGTTGTGTTTCCGGCTTGCAGATCATTCTCAGCGCTTTTCATAGCGCTTAATAGATAGTCGCTAGGTTCAATCGATGGTTCAATGGAAATGCCCCTATTAACGATTTGCACGGCCGACATACGCATAAGGTCACTTATGGTTATGCCGTAACTATCGGCAATCCTCTGCAAGCGACCCTTAATGTCATTGGTAGCATTGAAACTGATAGTGGTACTTGTTGCTTTATTCATAAGCTCAATTATACATTACATTCTAATGTGAAACAATGGTTATACATTATGTTGACAGTCCGGCACAAAAGAATCAAACTTAAAACTAACAGGGGTGACATAACAAAAAGAGTCCGAAGCAATAAATTGTCGAACTCTTTTGATCCGTAGTTGCATTATGGTGAACCTAACGACTACTCAGGTCGAAACCCTCTTCGGTGAGTTGGAATATATTGAGCCACGGCTGAAAGCACTTGGCGTAACCGACGAGGAGGCCGAAAATGTTTAGTCTATTCAATCATCCGGCAGCTCCAGCAGATCTACTCACTTCAAAGCTCTACGACCAAGACGGCTTCTACCCGGCTTTCTTGAAGGACTTAGCAAACTGCCATAGCGAGGTCATTATTGAATGCCCATTTATTACGAGTCGTCGGCTCAAGACCTTGCTGCCAATCCTGGAAAAGCTAAAGGCTCGTAAGGTGCGTATAGCTATCAACACTCGTGATCCTCGAACACATGACGAAGGCTACCGGCAGAACGACGCTCATGAGGCAGTGTCTAAGCTGCAACATATAGGCATTCAGGTTCTTTATACCGGCAAGCATCACCGCAAGGTCGCCATTCTTGACCGGAGCATACTATATGAAGGGTCACTCAATATCCTATCGCAAAATGACAGTTGCGAGATAATGCGGCGCATAGAATCAGTACCACTTGCCTGGCAGATGGTACGTTTCATTGGAATAGATCGCCTGTTAGTTTAGCCTGAATGATATACTTGAGCATATATGTACGACGAATACCACAAGAGCGAGGAAGATATCCAGGCCGTGATCCGCTACATGGAAATCCACGACCCAAAAAACGCCAACAGAGATTACGCGATTCAGTTTATCGACTCGATGGAAGGGTTCGGTAGCGAAATAGCTCGTTCGGATGAAGCTTTAGCTGAAGCTGTCAAGAAATCATTGGACGCAAAGAAAAAGAAAAACTAGCTAACGCTCCACCTATTCTAGCGAGCCGAATACACTGGCAGGACATTTCCTACAAGGGCGCGTCTGCTGAGTGCTCTAAAAAATACCTAGCCGCTGGATCTTTGGCTCGAATAGCCGAGGCCACGTATAAATACAATATTCGATGCTAAATGCCATAAAACGAGAACAGGCCACAATTAGACACATCTTATTTGCATTTTTATGTTCCTGAGTTTGTCGCTATAGAGCACAACATGATTCCATTTCGTTGTGTTTTATACTCAAGAATATCGATTCTGTCTCTGTTATTTATCGAAAAGGAGATTAAGCAATAAGCTTAACGTGACTATACAGCAGTAGGAACTATAGATTTCCAAAGTAGACAGCTGTATAATTGCATATACAATCAACGTAAGGGTAACATCATGAGCTTCGAGCTGTTCCAGGACACCAGAGCACGGACAAAGGAATACATCTCTGTTACAGAGAATAGGACCTTTGGCTTGCCGCGGCCCTTCATCGATAAACAAGGTATCACCAACTCGCATAAAGCGGTTATCCTATACGATCCCGACACTCTTAAGATCGCTCTACATTTTTCTCTAGCCGACCCGAAATTTGGTCTCGCCGTACGTATCCCCAATGATACCCAGGGGGGTATGGTAGTAGCGAAATCTTTTTTCGAGCTAAAAGGAATCGACACCAAGAAATACAGTGGCCGCTATCATGACTTCGAAGTCGTCAACCTTAAGGATCTGGGCGACTTCGGCAAAGATGGCACAGCTTATGTCATACAACTTAAAGAGAGAGAAGATGAGCACGAGCCTGAGACGGCAAGCACTGGCTTCTCGAACACTGTAATAGAGGATATAGGCGATGAACCCATCAACCTTGACGACATCCCCTTCTAGGAGGAGAGGAATGTAGAATTAAAAAAGAGGCTCGACAGTGTTGCTACCGAGACTCTTTAAACCGAAGAAATAGGCTGACCACCTTTTCATTCCGGATACTGTACATTGTAGCAAATCCGGAATATATAGCAAGAAATATTTTAGGAGATAACACAATGGCTAAACGAATACTGTACACTAGGCACGATGGCAAATGGGCATGGCGTTTAGAAGCCGACAACGGTAGGATAATTGCCACTGACGGCGGGCAAGGCTACGAGCAGGAAGATGATGCACGCACTATGGCAGATCGTATCATTGGTGGCGAATTCAAAGATGCTGAAAAGTTGATCATCAAACCCTAACTGCTTATATCTATAGGCGATAAAGGGACTCCCACGGGAGTCCCTTTATTTAGTATATGTCCAGCGTGACCAGTAGGGCCTGCGGCACAAGCTACTATCTCTGGTAGATTAAAATTAGAGCTTGTCCGGCATGATGTCCGACGCTTTTACGCCAAGCACAGCGAAGATCGCATAATATGTTTCGATGGAGGCCGTAGCTTCACCACGTTCCAAGGTCGCGTAATAATTTGCGGTCACATCGACTTTTTTAGCGACTTCTTCCTGAGTATAGCGCCGCGCCTTGCGTGCTTTTTGCAGGTTAGCCCCGATTGTTTTACCGAGTTTAGTTGCGCTCATCAGTGACCCTAGTCCTAGTTTATTTCGTTTCCCGGTCTTTTAGCAATTCGTAGCGAGGAACACCCAAAGCTTTTGCCAATTTGTGGAGTGTAGATAATCGCGCCCATCTTTGGCCTTGCTCGATAGATGCAATGGTTCGTTGCGTTAAACCGGATTTCTCCGCAAGTTGCTCTTGAGTGAGTTTACGTTTGCGTCTTAATTCGGCTATCCGTTGGCCGAATGCTGCAAGGTATTTTGCCTCTTGAGATGTCATATCTCAACTGTAGCCAACTACCACCCATAGTAACAGACACTACTAGTGGTAGTTTATAAAATAGTGTACTATAGCTAACAGATGATAAGTAACACTAGTAGTGATAGTTAGTACATAAGATATGAACAGCTTAATAGTCATAAAAAGAACGCCGATCACCACTAATTCGGGCGCAAAAGACGTATCCCTGCATCTTTGCGAAAGGATGTATTACGGCAAAGTCGTGATCGTTGTCGATAACCCGAAAGTGTTTATAGGTACGCTTCGCAAGGAATGGCTTAAGCTCGCCAGAAAGGTGCAACTTGAGCGTGCCAGTACTCTTGATATCACTAAGATTGCGGCCCTAAGTGGCGATGCAAGCTATATGCTTCGCCTGCGTTTCACGACTCACTACCCACCAGACGAATACCCTGGTGATGTATTTGTCGTAAGCCCTAAGGAAGCACTGACATGGGCGCCGGATTGCAGAACAATGTATATAATCAGCCACGTCGAGCGGCACCAACAGTATTTATTGACGAGTTGGATGTCTCGCGGCTCGCTCGTGGTGATTTATGAACAAGCAGAGTAAGGCAACGTGCGAGGATGGACAATGCCCGGTCTGCCAGAAGCCCACCATAACCAAACCTCTACTTCATACCCAAGATATATTGTCGTGCCTCAAGCAATTCCGCTATAAAAAGCAGGAGTATTTCGTTTGCCTATCATTAGATAGCGGACAGCGGCTTATCAATCGGCGTGTGATTACTATCGGCCTGCTTAACGTCTCACTTGCTCACCCACGCGAAGTCTTCGCAGGCGCACTTACCGACCGCGCCGCTTCGGTTATTATCGCTCACAATCATCCTTCGGGCATAGCCGAACCAAGCAAGGAAGACATCGAGACCACGAATCATTTAGTCGCCGCTGGCATATTACTCGGCCTACCTTTGCGAGACCATTTTATCGTAACGCGAGTGGGGCATTATAGTTTTAAAGAGAGTTACCTTTTATGAATGAGTTAAGAATTGTCTTCAAGCTCAGCGAAATTCACCGCCACTGTCGGGTTTCCACCCGTCAGGCGCTGGCGCTCAATGCTCGACTCATCAGTCAAGGCCTGAGGATGTTATTATATCCATATGAATGAACGTCCATCATCCCAAGACGATGTTATTAATGCATTATCTATTTTAAAACCTGGTAAATTACCTCTAGACATATTCAATCAGGTTGCTAGGCTTACGGTAACGCCAGTCGTTGAGCTGGTACCTTTCTGCAGAAAACCCGATGGCTCACTCCAAATATTTTTACTGCAAAGAAGCCCTGATGATCCATTATGGGCCAACATGTATCACGTACCGGGCGCAATAGTTTCAGCAATGGATCAGCCAGGTTCTTTTTCAGATACTCTACGACGAATCTCAACAAGTAAGCTAGCAGATTATGAGCCGTGCGAGCCTACGTTTATAGATGTGCAGCTCTGTAAAGTTACGAGAGGCATGGAAGCTGCGATTGTATACGCAACTGAGCTGAAGATAGCGCCGTCCGATAGTGCACTATTCGACCCACTTAATCTACCCTCAAACATGATTGAAGGCCAAACCGACTTTATTAAAGCCGTTCTTCAAAGAATCGCTAGATCTTAGCCACTGACAGGGTTCTGCTTCGTGCTAAATTGTTGCTTCCAGACGCCATTCTTATCGAGTAGGTCTTTTGATTCTTCGCGGCCAGCACGGACTTTTGCGAGCACTTCGTAGTAGAAATCCTCAATAGCGTCAAAATCGATGCCATTCTTGATGCACGTCTCCCGCCATTCCATATTAATCCAGTCTTCCGGATATTTTTCGTTTGTCCATTTTCGAATCATAGGAATGTATGTGGCTAACTCTGGGAATTCGGCGGCGAGGTCTTCGTGAGCAAACTGATAGCGCCATTGCTGCTTGTAGTAATCATCCCATGTTTGTGGAGGTATGAAGCGTGCCATGTAGTTGCGAGTTACGCGCATAGAGTGGAAACCGTAATCTCTGGCAAGTATAGCCGTCAGCCAGTTGTCTTCGTGTACTCGCTTGCCTGCTGGAAAGCGCATAGGCTTCCCCTCAATTTCCATGTCAGCTCGCCAACCAAGATATGCACCGTGTAGCCAGTATTTCTCAGGAAAAGTATGGCGACGATAGGCATTCATTTCAATGATTGCGGCTAACTTAGGATCTTTCGGCAAGGTACCTTCTATAGGTGTGTGGTGCATACTTACGACTTTTATGCCAGGCAATGTGAGTGCGTCAAGAGTCCAAGCTAGTGAACCTTTGTCTAATATGAGATCACCATCGATAAGTAATAGATTCTCGCCGTGCGAAACATCTATACCGTCGTTTACGGCAAACATCTTACCAGCTACTTCACAATTTATAACTTGGGCCGTTATAAGCTCGTTTTTAAACTCGTCTTTAGCAAAGATGTCCTTTGCTACTATGTCAGTAATTCCTTTGCAACAGTTTGCTATGACAACAATCTCGCATGCTTTATCGAGCTCTATTATTTCTTTCCGAATAGATTCGAGCGTGGCGGGCAGGCATGGGGCTTCATTTTTAGTAACAGGGATAAGTATCGTTAGTATTGGTTTACTGCTCATGATTGCCTTCTTTCTTGCTTATGATCGGATTCTTTTAATTATCGATGTAGTGGTTACACCACCGCCCAAGATAGGATCTTCATACTGGTTATCTCGTTCGACAACTATAGCGATCTGAGTATCTGGCAATAACCCATCCTCCTTATAGCGTTCTAGGTCTGTAACCGTGCCGCGTGACTCAGAATTTACCACGACTAAGTTTGGCTGAAGCTTTACGGTCATCAATGCGTTGTCATCATTAATGCATGTTCTATCCGGGCAGACATTGCAGCAGTCCGGGCCATGTCTTGTAATGTAGTCTACGGCGCTTCGTCTGGCTTCGTACCCCGGAGAAGGTATGGATTGCATCGCCAACATCGTAGCTCTACTGCGCCAATCCAGAGTAGGTTTTGGAGCGCCTCCCTTTTCGGGGCGTCTTGATTTGCCTTCCTCTAAAGCACGATTGGTGTCCAGTGTTACCATAAGATGAATACTGTCCGAAGCCGCCACCTCATGGACAACGCGCTGATCTCGACGTGTTTCTATCTTGTCTATACCAAGAAGTGACATAGCTCCTAGGGTCCTACATTGCACCAGGCCAAGAACATGGTTAAGTGTAAGCATATCGTATGTGCCTGCGTTAAAAACAGTGAACCGTCCAACCTCGCGCCAAGATTCAATTCGATCTAAGGCAGTCTCAAAAGTACAATCATCAGGGCTCAGTGCATGGATTCTTTCACTAAAATCGCCCTCGATGATACCTTTAACGGGATTTTTCTCTAGTTCGCTCATAGATTCAGGAAATATAGCAGAAAGATCATCAAGTATCAACGCAACGGATCAAACTTTTATTTTAATGAGGTTATACATATGTCGTTATATACCGTTAAGTCTACAATTTCAAAGTTATCATGGAGCGTTGAGGCAATCATCGTTGGCGAGCCAGGCAGAAGGTCGGATGAGCCATAAATATCAGTTTCACTAACCCACTTGTAGGCAATATGTTCATCTGGGTTAAGAATCACTGGAATCTCGTGCCGCCAAGATAGGGCGTGAATGTTGGTTACTCTTATGTCCTCGCGGGGTGTCTCAATTAAGAATCGCCTGACTCCCGCTAAAGCCAAACTGCCCTCAACAATCCCCGTTTCTTCTCTTAGCTCACGCATCCCCGCACGAAGAGCGGTTTCACCTTCATCTATCATGCCCCCGGGCAGGCCCCATACATACGGGTGGACTAGTCGCGAAGCCCTCTGTAATAGCAATATTTCGGATGAGCCGTTTTGGACTAACACGTTTGCCACATCAATCGATCTCTTCATCTAGCCGTACTATATACTAATTATTTCACCTTGACTAACCGTCAAGCTTATAAAAATGGTAGAATACATGAGAGATGAATCACTATAGAAAAACCATACACAAGTACAAGAGTCGACAGCGAAGTGAAGGATGCCCTTTCTGTAAACCGGATGTTGTTGCGGGTGCCGTCTTTGAAAATGAATTTGTATATATCGTGCCCAACCTCACTCAGTATGATCTCTGGGAGTTACATGACGTAGAAGAGCACCTGCTTTTAATCCCTAAGCGCCATATAGAGACACTAGAGGAGCTTAGCAATGATGAAAAGTTGGGGATAATCGATGTCGCTGCCGAGTATGAAGGCAAGGGCTATAGTCTATACGCGCGGGGTGTCGGGTTTGTGAAGCGTTCCGTCAAGCATCAGCACACACACTTGATTAAAGTTTCAAACAAAAAACCTCGCCTTGCGTTTTTCTTGCAGAGACCGTACTTCTTATTTAAGAAATAAGTTATGGTTCAAGAAGGTAGGCTCTGGCCGTTATTTGCCCTTCAGCAAAAGAAGTCTCCGCTAGGTCGACACAGAGGTAGCCTTCCTCTGCGGCCATATCTTTAATCATTACACTTCGCTGTGCATTGAATTCACTCCAGGCTTTTATGCGGCCGTCAGAGTATTCATTTTGGTGCATCCAGTCATGCGGGTCACTGCCCCTACTTGCGATGATTCTCTCGGCTTGACTTGATGCAGAAGTATCCACCAGAAATGCCGCTCTATGTATAAGGCCTGAGGTGGCGATAAGATCCGGCCAAACATCAATGGATTCCACAAGAACACCGTCCTCTGATTCATGTTCCACTTCGTGAATGTATCGCTCGATAAACGGCCACACAAACTTTGCCTGAGTGCGCTTGGCCTCAATTTCGACCGCAGCATTAGTAGAATGATGGTTTATGAAATCTTGCTCATCCGGTATTTTTTCGGCGCGAGCAGCATGTAGCACAGGAAAGATACCCTTTGCGACGGTTTTACGAAGAGTCGTACGAAAAGCATCGCCTGATATCGTCTGAAGGTCTGTTGACCTTCGTATTTCACGAGAGAGTGTGGACTTACCACATCTAGCGGCACCGCCAATTAGTACGTGTGACATTGTAGTTTAATAACACACGCTCTGATTAAATGTAAAGTCTAGAGCTCCAGTTTTATAAAGCCTCCTTGTACGATATCAATATCCAGGGCGGACTGTTTTGGTATATTTTTGATCCTCGAGACTATCAGTTGCAACACGGTGAGATGAGAAACGATTAGGACTTTTGTATAAGTCATCTTCTGTCCTTGGAGGTAATGCAAAAAACTGTCCACTTTCTCCTGTAGTTCATCGAGTGACTCCCCGTCATTAAACTTTGCTTTCCATATGTCTGGCTTCCTGGAGCGAGCTTCATCATATAGCGCTACGAGTTCACCCTCGAATCCCATGCGAATATCATTCAGCCGTCCGTCAATAAGTATCGGTACGCTATGCGCACGGTTAATTATATCTGCCGTCTGTTTTGTACGCTTTAACTCCGAGACTATAATCACCTCAAAGGGAATAGTCTCTAATCTGAGCGCCAGCAACTCTGCTTGCTTGGTGCCATGTTGAGTTAAAGAAACGTCCACAGTAGGATCTGCGTTACTTAACCCAAGGACGTTATAATTTGTTTCGGTATGTCGTGCTAGCAATATTTCCATTACGCTTAGAATACAGACGATTCAATGATTTTACCAAATCTTAAACCGTTTCCAGCCATGAATTGATATACTACCAGAATGAAAATGTTAGTAACCGGAGGTGCCGGTTTTATCGGCACCAATTTTGTCTATTACACTATTAATAATAGGCCAGAGTATGACATAACGGTCCTCGATGCCCTGACTTATGCAGGTAATGCACATAATCTTGAATCGGTTGCCAATAAAATTAAATTTATCAATGGAAATATTTGTGACGCGTCACTTGTCGATGAACTTGTTGCGGAGAATGACATCATAGTGCATTTCGCCGCAGAGAGCCACAATGATAATTCGCTCGAAAGCCCCTGGGAGTTTATACAGACTAACTTAATCGGTACATATACCTTACTTGAAGCGGTGCGTAAATATGATAGGCGTTACCACCATATTTCGACGGATGAAGTCTATGGTGACCTTGAGCTGAATGAACCCCGTAAATTTAACGAGCTCACGGCTTATAACCCCTCAAGTCCGTATTCCTCGACTAAAGCCGGGTCGGATATGCTTGTACGAGCATGGGTGCGGTCGTTCAAGCTAAGGGCGACAATAAGTAACTGCTCTAATAATTACGGTCCTTATCAACATATTGAGAAGTTTATCCCTCGACAAGTAACAAACATTCTTTCTGGTATGAAACCAAAACTTTACGGCACTGGCGAAAATGTCCGTGACTGGATACATGTCGATGACCATAACAGTGCCGTACATACCATTATAGATAGAGGGGTCATCGGTGAAACCTATATGATTGGGTCAGATGGAGAGCGCAATAACAAAGAAGTCCTAGAGATGATACTCGATATAATGGATAAGCCTCAAGACTGGTATGATCATGTGAGTGACCGGCCAGGGCATGACATGCGTTATGCGATTGATGCGACAAAGTTGTTTACGGAGCTCGGATGGAAGCCGCAGTACACTAACTTTCGAGATGGCCTCATAGCCACAGTAAGGTGGTATAAAACAAATGATGGCTGGTGGAGACCAAAAAAAGAAGAAACGGAAAACCGCTATAGGAAAATAGGGAGATAATTATCGATGCCGGAACTTGCCGTTTATACAACTAGTATACCTGATTTGTTTGTGTTAGATTTGCCGGTGTATGGGGACAATAGGGGCTGGCTTAAAGAGAATTGGCAGCGTGAAAAGATGACAAAACTTGGCTTGCCTGATTTTAGCCCGGTGCAAAACAATGTCTTGTTTAATAAGAGCGTGGGCGTTACCAGAGGAATCCATGCTGAGCCTTGGAATAAGTACATTACTATCAGTTATGGTAGAGTATTTACCGCCATTGTAGATTTACGCCCAGGTAGAACATTTGGCACAGTCGCAACCTTTGAACTTTCGCCCGAAAAGACCCTCTATGTTCCCAAAGGGTGCGGGAATTCATTCCAGACGCTTGAAGAGAATACGGTCTATTCATACTTTACTGACTCGCATTGGAGCCCAGATGGAAAATACACTTTCGTAAATTTAGCCGATAAAGATCTCGCTATTCGATGGCCTATACCGCTTGATCAAGTGGAACTATCAGAAAAAGATAAGAACCACCCGATGTTGAGTGAAGTAAAAAATTTAAAAGATGCGTAAACAATTCGGGATAAGGAAACGACTCACATGAAAGGAATAATACTTGCCGGTGGTACCGGGACTCGCCTTTACCCTATGACAATAGCTGTCGGCAAACAGTTAATGCCCATCTTCGACAAGCCGATGATCTACTATCCTCTGAGCACTCTGATGAGCGCTGGAATCCGCGAAATACTTATTATTTCGACCCCGCAGGATCGGCCACGTTTTGAGCAACTTTTAGGTAGCGGCGATCGTCTCGGATGTCGTTTCTCTTATGCCGAGCAGGATGAGCCTCGAGGTTTAGCTGAAGCATATACGATTGGTGCAGGTTTCATCGGTAGCGATAAGGTAGCGATGATTTTAGGTGATAATCTCTTCCATGGTAGCCAAATGGATGAAAAGTTAAAAACTTTTACAGATGTTGATGGTGCAATCGGTCTAGCGGCGCACGTTAAAGACCCTCGGCGTTATGGGGTGTACGAGTTTGATAAAGATATGAACGTACTCTCTATAGAAGAAAAACCCAACCTCCCTAAGTCAAATTATGCCCTTGCAGGGCTATTCTTTGCTGATAATGACGTGGTAGAGATTGCAAAGAACGTACAGCCAAGCCCACGCGGTGAAAAAGAGATAACGTCAGTGCTTAATGCATATTTACAGAAGGGGCAACTTAAAGTTGCGCTGTTGAATCGCAATACGGCATGGCTTGATACGGGTACGTTCGCCAGCATGAGCCAAGCAGCCCAGTTTGTACAGGTCATTGAAGAGCGGCAAGGCATCAAGATAGGCTGCATCGAGGAAATGGCATATCGTCAACGATTCATAGATGCCACGCAGCTTGAAAAAATTGCCAATCAGTTTATGAAAAGTGGATACGGAGAGTACCTTTTGGGTGTTTTAGAGAAAACTAGTTAGTTTACCTTCTCTCGAATATAAACCACCACTACCGACAGCGTAGGTCTGGCACGTAGAGAACCTTAGCTCAATTACTGTCGAAAAATACCACTAGCCTTGCTTGGCTATACACTCCAGCTTCAAGAAGTGATAGCATGGCAGTCGTAGATCTACTCACTTTTCCTATGAGAAAAGTGACAACTCGCATTTGCCATTGGCAAAAACGAGTTACAGGTATGGGCTAGTCGTTCTCCTTGGGCGGCTCGACCTCTTCCCAAATCTTGCCGCGAAATCCGTGCTTTTTAATCGAATCGACGGTCGTAAAGCGCATGTGGATGTTTTCGGTATCCCAGGCATCCTCCAATAGCTTTTTGGTTGCCCGCTTGCGCATACTATATCGCGGCAGTGTCGGGTCGAACACTTCAACCGTATAGCTCGCTACCGGCACCTCTTCAAAATATTCGTCATAGCCCATTTTTGTGTAGCATAGGTTCGGATGGATGTCCGTGTCATTGAGGAATTCATAGTAACCGGCCCTGGTAAATTCAGCTTCGGTTTCGTACATAAATCGAATATCGTCACTCTTTGCCATCCTGCCCACAACGTCAATGTCCCTATTAGCCTGCTTGAACGCAATACAAGCGTCCGCAAGTAATATGCAGCGGTCGATGAATGCCTGGCTCCGGGTTGATTCGCGGTAGTACTTGAGAATATGCCCTTCATACGTGCCAAATTGCCGAAACCGGCGTATGGCATTGATGCCCAAGTAATACACGGCTGGCTTTGTTTTCTCAGCAAAGTGCGTTGAATATATCCACTCGATGTAATGCTTTTCGCGCAAATCTTTCAGCCACAGATTCGTATTTTTATAGTCCTTTTGATTTAACAATGCTTGTATCTGAATACGGTTTAAGAACCTATGCTTATATAACAGGTCTAGTATTTCTTTCTGTCTCATTGTTATTTTCGGTAAGTCTATAGGCATAGTAATAGGTTTAGTTATATTATTTTTTTAGATTTTTATTGCTTCTGATGTTTTTATTTTTTCTAGTTTGATTTTGACAAGTAAGTATTAGCCAACCCACCTACCCGTATATTTATAAGGTAGGTAACACGGAAAAACAAGCGATAACAGATTAAATCAGAGTGTATTTATACCCTAGCCCACAAGGGTGTAAATAGCGCTTTAAAACACTTGAACTATCTCTATTTGTTATAGTAAACTATAACTATAAGGAACAGATAACTCCTATGGGTAGAACAAAAGGCGCGAAGAATAAGAGAGTTACTCAACCGGAAATTATAGGTCTGGAGGATGGCCAAAAGCTGGAAATGCTGGCCGATATTCTGCTGGAGGTAATTTTCGAGGAGGGAGAAAATGCAGCCATCACCAAGTAGAAACGCCGTTGCCGCTATCCGCGTTTCAACCACTAAGCAAGGAACGGACAGCGATTCGCCCGAAGCGCAGAAAGAGCAGATCGAGCGCTATGCCGAAAACAAAGGTATCGTTATCAAAAAGTTCTTTTTGTTCCTCGAATCTGCCAGCAAAGAGCAACAACCCATGCAGGAAGCAGTTGATTATTGCAAAGATCCGAAGAACGGCGTTGACCTATTCATCATTAAATCGATTGATCGCTTTACGCGCGGCGGCTCGTTATCATACGACCTGCTGAAAACACAGCTCGATCAATGCGGCGTGCCGCTCGTTGATACCTACGGCGTCATCAGCAACGAACAGATCAACACGCTCGCCCACTTAGGCCAGGAGTACAAATGGAGCAAGTACTCGCCCAGCCGTAAGTCGGAAATGCTGGAAGCCGAGCGCTCAAAGGATGAAGTGCGGGATATTCTAAGCCGCGTCATTGGCGCGGAAATCCGCTACACACAAATGGGCTACTGGATGCGCCGTGCGCCTTACGGACTTGTGAGCGAAAAAGTAGAGACGCAGCACGGCAAACGCATGATACTCAAGCCACACCCGGATGAAGCTAAATACATTGTCCAGCTATTTGAGCTTCGCGCCAGCGGCCAGTTCAGCGACAAAGAAATCGCCAAGAAGCTCAACGACATGGGCTACCGTGGACGACCACAGCTCAGGCGAGCCAAGGATGACAAAACACGCGTTATCGGTCAAACAAAGCCATTCCTGCTTGACGAGAAGCGGCTGTGGAAGATGGTACGCAACCCAATCTATGCCGGTGTAAACGTCGAGAAATGGACGCAAGGTCAGCCGGTCAAATGTATGTTTGATGGCCTTGTATCGATCGACCTATTTAACCGCGCCAATAAAGGCAAGCGAACAATCATTGAAATGCCTAACAACAAGATTGCAGTTACCGACAATGTCGCGCCAGAACACGCCACACCAAAAGGTACACGTCACCCTGATTTTGCTTTCAAGAACTTCGTCATGTGTCCAGAGTGCAACAAGCCGCTACTCGGCAGCTCATCGCGCGGCAAGACCGGCCAATACTACTCGTATTACCACTGCGACAAACGAGGCCACAAGTTCCGTGTTAAAAAAGAAGAGCTTGAGCTACGTGTTTTAGAATTCGTTGGCGGCTTGGAGTTCTCCCAGCAAGACATCGACACATTGTTTGCAGCCATTAAAGCCGCGTACGACAAGCGCCTGGCCTACTACGAGGCGCAGATCAGCCTGATCGACGGCAAGATCGGCAACCTAGACCAGCAAGCCCGCAGCATGGCTAAGAACTTCGCTACTATCGCCCCTTCAGCTCAGCAGTACCTAAACGAGGAGCTAGAGGATGTTGATAAACAAATTAAGCAGCTATCACTCGAAAGGATGAAAATGGAAACCAAGAAACCAATGAATATTGATAAGGTAATCGCCCGCGTAAAATATTTCGTCGAAAACTTGGATGAATTGGTTTTGCAACAGATTGACCCGGTCAAAAAGGCTCAGTTTTTCGGCCTCATCTTTGAGACCTTGCCAACCTACCAGGATTTAGTAGGTCGAAACCAAAATTCACCCCTTTTTACAGGGGTGAATCCGTTGTTTCAAGCCATTGCTGGCGATAATTTTCCTATGGTGATCTCGCGGAGAATCGAACTCCGATTGCCGGGATGAAAACCCGGTGTCCTAACCGTTAGACGACGAGACCATGTGTAGGCGGCATAGTACTTGAGCAACCGCCTACGGCTGTTTGGAACTAAAATATTGTACCATAACAGGGGAGAAATTGAAATACCTGTGTTCACATTTTTACATGGTCAGCGGCATATTCAACCTAATGAAAATCCCCCGGTTTTGAGGCCAAGGGGATTTTCGAGTTTCAGAGCGGTCAGTCAATGCTCGTTAGGATTAACTGTAGCATGTTCTCGCAAACATTGCTAGCCGCTTATCCACAGGACCTTTCGGCCGTCAGTGCCCACTCCACTATCATTGTCGCCGACTCTGCACTAAGGCTGAGCCAGCGACACCGGATTACCGGTACTAAGCGCGGTTACGGCGCTTCGTGTATACACGGTGGCCGATTGCGCCGAACAGGCTGGTGCCTGCGAACAGGCCGGCGATGCCGCCAGGGCCAGTTGCGGCCAATACCTGTGGCTGGTCAGGGGTTTCCTCTACAGGAGTCTCTTCACAGCGCTTGTCACCCTTAGGGATGTCTTGCTTACAGTAACCACACTGTTCGTCTTCAGGAGGCAGATTTTCGTGGCCAGGAACGGTACACTTAGGCAATTCGCTAGGAGTTACCTTGGCAGTACAGCTGGCACTCTTTACACCGTCAACGGTAGTAAAGTTTACCTTGGCAACAACGGTGTGCTGCTTGGCGTCGGTGAAGCTGTATTCCTTGTAGATAAGACCCTTGCTGTCCTTGGTGGTAACACCAGTAGTAGTGTTGCCGTCCAGGCTGAAGTCTACGCTCTTCAAGGTTGTAGTCTTGTCGGAGCTGGTCTTAACGGTGAAGCGGAAACTGCGCTTCTGCTGGTCGATTGCAGTTGGGACTAAGCCAGTACATGCGTAGAACGGAGGTACGTATTTGATCTGCTTTTCACAGTTGGTGCTTACGATTTCGATTTCGCTGCCACCAGGGACTTTCACGTATACCTTCACGGTTACTTTGCCATCCTTCTTAAAGGTGTGGCTAGCTGCGGCGGTTAAGCTCTTCGTGGTGATAGTAGTGTTGTCGTCACTAAAGGTGTATACCACACGGCTAAGCGTAGTGTTAGCCTTCAGGGTAGCCTTGGTGGTGAAGTTATAGGTGTTTGGCTTGTTGGTCTTGTCGGGCTGCGCAGCCTGCAATGCGTCACAAGTTGCACCTGGGGTGATCTTGTTGCCCTTAGTAATTGGGTTACCACAGGCATTCATGAATGCTGCCTCTACAACGCCATTCTTGTCGAACATGACCATTACTGGCAGTGACTTAACGCCGTCAGCAAATGAGCTGTCTGTAGCACTCTGGTAGTACGTCTTGCTGCCGACAGTGATAGCTTCACGCTGGCTGTTGAACTTTTCACGGCCCATTGTCCAGGCGCCGGTCATAACGGTCTGGCCAGCGATTTCGATGTGGCCGTCACGGAACAGCGTACCCTGTTGGGCAGTTGTAGCGAAACGGTCGTACTCGCTAGTAGAAAGGCCGAACTTAGCAGCGATGGTCTGCAAGTCGCCTTCTTTGTTAGTACGCAGGTCCTTGACCATTTCTTCACGGTCTGCGGCACCGGAGCCGCCATTTACGCTTGCATAGCTGATTGAGTTGTGGCTGCTGTCACGGACTACTGCAGCACTAATGTGCTGGCGGGTAGCAACGCCGAGCGCTACTGAGCCGGCGAGGGCTAATGCGAATATACTGCCGATTACCAGATGTTTCTGGGTCAGGCGAGGAATATTCTGTAATACTTTACTTGTTATAGACATCTGAACCACCTCCTCGTGTTTCGCCTGTTATATTACCATAAGGATGCTGGATTGTCAATGTTCCAACACCTATACAGCTGATTTTGCCATCTTAGCAAAAATAGGTTCTTAGCAGCAAGTAAAAATACCGTACATAACGATCGTACGGTGAGGATATGATGTAAATCACGCTATGGCCGGTGGTCCGAGGAAGTAGACGGGGCCGTAGCCACTACCGGACGGTTGTCGCTGGCCGGCTTGGCGTCAGACGGCAGTAGCTTGGCCTTGGCAAAGGTAAAGCCAAATGTGCTACCCTTGCCCTCCTGGCTACGGAACACGATGGCGCCGCCCTGGGCAATGATGACCTTTTTAGCCATGAACAGCCCCAGGCCGGTACCATCCGGGCGGGCGCGTTTGGCGTTGTGAGCACGGAAAAACTTACTAAACAAGTGGAGCTGCTCATGCCGCGGCACGCCGATGCCGTCATCTACTACGGTAAATTCGATGGCGTGCGGGCGTTCCATGAGGTTGACTTCGATATGGCCGCCACTAGGCGTGTAATACACGGCATTGTCGATGAAGTTCATAATTACCTGGCGCATCTTGGTTTCGTCGAGTAATAGGTTAGGGAATGCCGGGGGCTTGTTGAATGTCAGCGTCAGGTTACGCCCCTTGGCAGTTTCCTGCAGCTGGTCGATCTCCTCGGAAATCATAGTAGAGAGGTTGGTGGGCATTGGCTCGATAATAAACTTACCGGTACGCAGGCGTGAGACGTTCAGGAGGTCGGATATGAGGTATACCATGCGCTGTGAGCTAATGAACGACTGTGTAAGCAGCTTACGCTGCAAATCGGTGATCTTGCCCGCATCACCGTCCAGCACCATGCTGACGTAGCCCTTGACGCTGGTAAGCGGTGTGCGCAGCTGGTGGCTGGCCATGCTAATGAAGTCATCTTTAGTCTCGTCGAGCTTGCGCAGCTTATCGTTAGTACGGCGCATTTTGCGGGTGGCTTCTTCGATTTTCTCTTGCAGAGTGGCGTTGAACTGCTCGATCTGCTCGAAGCGCAGGGCGTTTTGCATGGCAATGGACAGCTCGTTTGCCAGGGTGGTTATCACCCGGATGTCCTGCTCGGTGTAGGGGCTGCCGCTGCGCTTAGCACCAAGCATCAAATAGCCCAGCTCTTGGCCGGGGTGCTCGAACAACGGCGCCAGGACGGCGATATTGTTCTTTTCCAGCAATGTCTTCAGTTCGTGGTTTTCTGGTGTTAAATAATCTGTAACTACCGGGAAGCTTTTGACGTCCTTTAATAAGTGCCGGCCGTGGATGAGGTCTTCTTTGGCAAATTGGCGGTTGCCAGTACCGACGGTACGGATACGGGTAGAATTGACCTGCTCAAGCCCCACCACACAGAAGTCTGCCTTCAGACTGTTGGCCACGATGGCAGTGGAACCCTGTAACAGCTCTTCTACATCAACTGAACCGACCAGCGACTGGTTGAACTTGTTGAACAACTCTTGGGAATCGTAGGCATCGCGGTAAAAGAACCGGTTAGTGAAACGGTCGAACACACGTTTTAACGGCTGTAGACAAAATGCCAGCACTACCGAAGAAAACATATAGACAGCCGTTGCAGGCGCAGAAAGCTTCTCGTCGAGCACATTATTAATACCTACAAACAGCACGGCAAACAACAGTATGCCCAGTGTTGCCACTAACAACGCATAGGCTACAGCCCGGGCAATAATGGGGCGGATATCAAACAGCCGGTGGCGGATAATGGCATACGCTACAGCAGACACAAATATCAGACTGAATACCGGCCCCAGCCTGGAGCTAGACCAGTCGTCGGCAAACAAAGGTATAAGTAGGTTGGAGACAACGGTCAGTAGCCCGTAGAGCACAACACTACCAAACAGTACGAATGTCTGCCGCCGCAGCATGGAGCTGTTGGCTTTATGGAATTGCCAATATGCCACTACGCCGTAGGTTACCAGTGAATACAATATGTACATGATAAACAACGGGTATAACGCGCCAGTGTTAATAGTTTCCATACCGACCGACTGGATGAAATAGGGTGAATACAGCAAGGGCAGCATACAGGCGCTGATTATGCTATGCACGCGCAATATCTTACGGTTGGTGAGCGCCGACTTATTAGGGAAATCATGCATAAACAGCAATAATGTCCAGGCTGTCAGCAGGCCGCCTACAAATACCAGCCGTGTAAACAGTAGGTCGTGCGTCGTAGAATAATCGGACAAATAATTGAACACTATCCAGGTGATCATGGACAGTGACAGGATGGCAAAGCGGCGGTTGCTCGATTCGCCGGAGTTGCGGATAAATACAGTGAGCCCAACTAATGCGATTGCTACGCTACTCAGGATCAGCACTATTAAATCTAAATTCATGATTCCAGCATACTCATAGCTATACGGTTAATAATAACAATAAGCATAAGGGAATACCATCGGTGGTACGCATATGCGTTGCAGGCAGCTAGGTGGCCTATAGGGCGGCAATGGTGTATTTCTTGAGGAACTTGGCGGGCCGGTAGGACATTTTTGCCTTGCGTAGGCCGGGCATACCCAGGTCCTGTTGCCAGTTTACCCACTGTACGCCCTGCGCCTCCAGGTCGCGCGTAGCCTGCTGGATGATATATGAATACAAACCAGGGTGTACGGGCAAAGCCTTTTCAAAGTGGCAGATGGCGTAGCTGTGGACGCTTATCTCATGAATCGAAAAGGCACATACTTCACCGTGAATGCGCACGATAGTAAACCGCAGGTCTTCATGCGGCTTGTTTGCCAGCAAGTTGTCGAGGGCGATGCGTTCAGAGCTGCTTTCTGCCTCTGTCTTGTTGTTGCCGAGCATCCATTGCTGAAAGACGTTTTGCAGCTCGCGTACCTGCGTAGTGTCCAGCTGGGTCAGGACCTCGGTGTGCACTGCATCGCCCATAAAGTCAGTAAAAGCATGCACTTTGTTGCGCTTCTTTTTATAATCACCGCCACTCAGAGTTGCCAGTGTGGGCACATGATATACATAATCATCGTTGTCACGGTCCTCTGTAATAGCAAAGGCGTGCGGCGTCATAAGCCGTTCCACTACCACCTCCGGTACTAGTTGGATACGGTCGGTGATGGTAAGCAGGTCGGCGACAGTCTGGTCTATTTTATGTTCACCAATTAAGGTGTACATAGTTGTTTCGCCCGTATAGTAATCAGGTAAACGTACCACGACATTGCCGTGCAGCAACGATAGCTCTGCAGCCTCGTCCTGACCCCAGGCTAGCAGGTTTACGAAACTAAAATCTGCGTAGGGCTCGAAACGGGCGGTTATAGCACGCACAGTTTCCTTGTCTTCTAGCTCTAATTTTGTGAAGTTAGGAAACGTCGCTATCACTGGTTTATATCTTTCTATCTATGTTTATTCTTTTTCAAAACGTACGGTCGTAAGTGCCGGCGACACTTCCCGGAACATTCTCTGAGCCGGGAGGAACGGAATATCTACTGGCGTCGACGTACGGCCTTTTGTCTCTTCGGGCGTTTTCAAATCTGTGCGCCCCATTAGCGGTTCACTGCCAATGCCAGCCCTTTTAAACGAAAGCTGCTGTGGCAGGTTAATACTGGCGAATACCAGTGTTTCGTCACCATCCGGATTAGCTTCTTCGCCCATGTTTATGAGCGTTACATAGCCTAGGTCTACTGTGCGGACACCGTTGTAGCGCTCTACGTTCTTACCTACTTTAATATTCGTCTCAACGGCAATACATTTATGCAGGTCTACGCCACGTTCTTCATAATAGGCTTTAAACTCTGCGGCGGTAAAATTACCAAGGTCAATCAGGTCGTCTACAAATAAGAACCCGGTTGTGTCGTGATGGTCACCACGCTTACCTTCCGGATCTTTTATAAGGCCAGGGCCGGATATAGAACCAACATGTACCACACGGTCGGATTCCGGCCGGGTGTCTACCAGGGCAAATGACCTAGTATTCTGCTCCAGCTCAGCAGGAAACTCCTTGGCTTCAGGGAAATGCCTGCCTTCGTGGCCGCGTACGAAATTGGAATACGGGTGGTCGGGGCTGATGATAGCCGCGTACACGCCCGGCTCGGGGTGCAGCGCCTTGACTTCATCGGTCATCTGGCGGTCCAATACGTCTAATTCCTCTTGGGACAAGTCGTAGCGGGGCTTAAAGACTTCACGCTTTGTCATCTGACGCAGCTTATGTACGCCATATTGCAAGCCGCCAATTGACACTGCGGCGGCAGTCAGATACAGCGGGTTATGTAGTTGGTCGAAGCCCGTGCCGATAAGTGCGCCTTCGGCGGCCATGTATGCCGATATGAGACCGGCAGATTTCAGGCCATCTGCACGGATTTGTGTTTCAGTACGCCCGGGGTTTGCGCGCTGCTTGGCTTCATTTAATACGACGCTGCCTAAATTCAGGGCGATGGCCGCTTGGGCAACAACGGGTATTTCGCGGCCTTCGTCAAGATTAGCAGAAATGTTTGGCACAAACCGGCCGGGACGCACGCGCGGCAATAGGTGGTTGAGTTTATCTTTGAAGCCATCTATTTTTTGACATGTAGTGTCCAATACAGTACCTATCTTGTCTTCGGCAATCCATTTGGCAGATGCCAGCATGGCAGCTGTTTCAGTGACGAATGTTGTGCCGCCAAGTATTGCCGCACTTACGAGCGGGCTGTGCGTATAGGTCTGCGCCCCTAGGGTCAGACCATACCGGACAGTGTCGTCTATAGGCAGCATTTCGTAGGCGATCACACTCGCCTTCAGCGCCTTCATGCCCAGGCTTTCTCTTATTTTGCCGCTCGCTATTGGTTGAACTTCCGATGGCTCTGGATCTGCTGTGGCGGCGCTTTCTGCTGCTTGTTGGTTCAGCAGGGACCCCATGTCCGGCGATTTCAGATTAGTAGCTGGCACAAAGTCCAAAGACACGTACGGCTCATTGCCGGGCAATGGGACTCCTGCTAGCGGGTCTCCTTGGGGGAATTGTTGTTCTGGGGGAAGGCTTAGGCCTTCTATAATAGCCATTACACATCCTGTCCGACGTAGTACGTCTTTGGCGGTTCAAAACCATTGAAATGCGACGCATACACTAGCGAGTACGCGCCCGTGGCACCGATATACAGCTTGTCGCCGACATTAATGTCTGAGGGAAGTGTGTAATCCAGGCCGAGTGTGTCGTATGCGTCACATGTCGGGCCGGTCAGTACAAAGCTCTTTTTGTAACCGCGCGAATGTTTTTCGGTAAAGATCGGGTATTTCCAGTCGCTCATTTCCAGTGGCTCCATTAAGCCTTGGAATACACCCACATCCAGGTACAGCCACTCTACGCCGGCGCGGTTTTCGCGGCCGATAACGGTAGCGGCCATTACGCTGCTGTTAGCGGACAGGTAGCGGCCCGGTTCGGCAAACACACGCACAGTAGAAGGAACATACGCATCCAATGCGGCGTTAATTACCTTGGCGGCGTCTTCGATAGTAGAAGCCAGGTCTTCATAGTTAGCGGGGAACCCGCCGCCCATGTCCAGGAACTCTATACCGAAGCCAGCCTTTGTTAGCTGGGCAATCAGCTCGCCCGCCATGTTAATGGCAGCATCCCACACCTGGGGGTTTTCGGACTGGGAGCCTACGTGGAATGTAATACCGCGTACGTGCAGGCCGGCGTCTTGTGCAGCTGAAGCCAACGCCAAAGCGTGCATCGCATCGATACCAAACTTGCCGGACAGCGGGAACTTGCTGCCGTAGTCGGAAACTTTTACCCGTATATACACGGTAGCGCCGGGAGCGCTATGCTTTATCTTTTCCACTTCCACGACACTATCGATAGCATAGTGGGAAACGCCGCCCTGGAACGTCTCAGCAATGTGGGACGGAACTTTCACGGGGTTACTGTACATGACGCGGTCTGGCGAGATACGCAGCTTGCGTAACTGCCTAAACTCACCCAGTGAAGCAATGTCGTACCCGTCCACCAAGTCCTGTAGGGCTTTGATGATGTTGGGGTCGTTATTGCTTTTGACCGCATAGTAGATGCCTACACGGGGCATAAGCCGTTTAAACTCTTTTGCCTTGTGCACCACAAGATCAAGATCTGTCAGCAAATACGGCGTATCGGCGATGCCGGCGTCACGTATCCTCTTTAACCACCCTTTTTCTTCTCTTTCTTGCATAGCTAGAACTTCTGCGAAGCACCTCGCTACCCGGTCCTTCGGCCGGTTACAGGGGGCACTACCCACCTGTTTTAAAACAAAAAGCGGCACCGCGTAGGTGTCGCTTCTGGTCTTCTAATGCATCTACCCCAGTAAAGAGGTAATAGCTACATCATACTACAAATGCTTTAAATTGTCAACATAGTTAGCATGTTAAGGAGTGTCGGAACCGCTACCCATAGTGGTTATGGCAATTCCCTTGCGCCTAACAGTGGTAGTGTGATACTACTGGTAATACGAAATAAGATAATTTATCGAAATAGAGTGGCAATATTGTCGAAAAGTTAATAAGATTTTAATAATGTCACTTCCATACAAAGCACTAGTAGTCGAAGACGACACCGACCTGCAGTTCCTATACAGGGCAAAATTGGAACGCGAAGGTTTTGAGGTTTTAAGTGCCGTCAACGGCCAGGAGGGCCTGGAACAAATAGAGCTGCACCGGCCCCACATCGTCCTACTGGACCTGCTAATGCCGGTCATGGGTGGGTCAGAAATGCTTACCCACTTACGCGCGAAGGAGTGGGGAAGCGACGTCCGTGTCATCGTCCTCACTAATATAAGTAAAGATGAAGCGCCACCGGCGCTTCGTTTTTTGCGTGTGGACCGCTACATCGTAAAAGCACACCACACGCCGGCCCAGGTGGTGCGGATAGTACACGAAGTGTTAGCAGACCGGGTGACATAGCTGGCAAGCAACAAAGGGTGTAAAATTAAAAAGAAAGAGGGTAGACCGTATGACTAAAGTAGCAATCATCGAAGACGACGCAGCAATCTCACAGATGTACCGCATCAAATTTGAGGCTGAAGGCTATGAAGTGGAAACTGCCGAAAACGGCAAACTCGGCCTTGCCCTGGCAGAAGACATGAAGCCGGACATCATCCTTCTTGACCTTATGATGCCCGTTATGACCGGTGAAGAGATGCTCTCTGCCCTGCGCCGTACCACCTGGGGTAAAGACATCAAAGTCATCATCCTTACCAATCGCGGCGAGCAGGAAATACCCCCTGAAGTAAAAGACCTCGGCGTTGAAGCCCTGATTCTCAAAGCCGCCATGACACCCCGCCAGGTAGCCGAGCTGGTAAAGACTAAGCTACAGGGCGCGTAATCTCATTGCCCCATACCACCCCTGACGGTATAGTGGAGGTATGAAAGTAGCAATTGTTGGTTATGGTGATATAGAAGGCCACGCCGCCTTAGAGTATTGGAAAGACCGAGGTGCGCAGGTAACAGTGTGTGATATGGACGAAAAAAAGCATGTACCAGCCGGCGTCCACAAGCAATTAGGCAAAGAGTACTTACAAGACTTGGACAAGTTTGATGTCATACTGCGCTCACCTGGTCTGCACCCTAAAATCATCCTAGCCGTCAACCCGCATGTGGCTGGCAAAATCACCACCACGGTCAACGAATTCCTACGCGTGTGCCCTACTAAAAATATCATCGGTGTCACCGGCACTAAGGGCAAAGGTACTACCTCGGCCCTGATTGTCAGCATGCTGGAAGCCGCCGGCAAAAAGGTGTTCCTAGGTGGCAACTTCGGTATTTCGCCATTTGGTTTCCTGGATAAGCTCACCCCTGAATCATGGGTAGTATTAGAGCTGTCCAGCTTCATGCTGCACGACGTCAAGCACAGCCCGCACATCGGGATCTGCCTGATGGTGCAGCCCGAGCACCTTGATTGGCACGGCAGTGACGTTGAATATATCAAAGCTAAGTCCAACATGTTTTCCCACCAGGGCCAAAAGGATGTGGCTATTTATTACGCCGGCAATATTGTTTCGCACCGCATCGCCAGCACCAGCGCCGGCGACAAGATCGCTTATTTTGATGAGCCAGGTGCCTATGTATACGACGGCGCGATCATGATCGACCAAACGGTACTCTGTAAAACCAGCGAACTAAAGTTGTTAGGCGAGCACAACTGGCAAAATGCATGTGCCGCCGTGACTGCCGTCTGGCAAGTCGTACAGGCACCGGGAGCTATCCGCGAGGCGCTTATTACCTTTACTGGCCTGCCCCACCGTTTAGAACTGGTACGCGAGCTGAACGGCGTGCGCTTCTATAACGACTCGTTTGCCAGCGACCCGTACGCCACCGAAGCGGCCATACAGGCAGTGTCAGGACGCAAGGTAATGATCGTTGGTGGCTACGACCGCGGGCTACCCCTTGAGGGATTTGCCAGCATCGTGGACGAGAACAAGCGCAGTATACGGGGCATACTACTCATCGGCCAAAGCGCCGGGCGCGTGGCCGAAGCCCTACAGCATGTTGGCTACAAAAATTTCCAGATAACCACCGAACACACCATGCCGCATATCGCACGCGAAGCATTTGCCATGGCTAAGCACGGTGACGCGGTAGTACTGTCACCAGGTTTCGCCAGCTTTGATATGTTCAAAAACTTTGAGGCGCGCGGCCGGGCCTTTAAAGAAGCAGTCCATTCCTTATGAGCACAAACCACTACAAGCAGTTTATTTTTGAGTCGTATGCCTTTGATGCCGCCTCTAAAACATTATCCCTGCATTACAGCGTAGATGGTGAAGTAACATTTACAGAAACGTTTACTTTTAATTTTGACTTCGTGGACTACGACCAGGCAGTACTGGACCGTGCCTCATGGATGCTATTCCTGATGGCTGGCGTGTCGTACTACAAGGCTTTTATACCGCCGGAAATCGTAATCAAGCAAGGCGCATTAGACGAGCATACAGCCCGCTTCTTTTCCAAGACATACCAGCGCGGCCTCGGTGAATTCTGGTTCGTGAACCAACTGGACCCTCGCACACCCGTCAGTTTCCCCGTTTCAGACACCGCCATTGAGGCCGTACATAGCAGCCAGCCAGGTAACGGACTCTTGGTAGGTTTGGGCGGCGGCAAGGACTCACTGGTAAGCGTAGAACTGCTGCGCACAGGCAAAACCAATGACGTCGCCACGTGGAGTGTTGGCCACCAGGCGCAGCTGGCACCGTTAGTAGAACGCATCGGAGTCCCCCATTTCTGGGTAGAACGCGTATGGGACCGCAAGCTCCTGGAGCTGCATGACCTAGGCGCATTGAACGGCCACATCCCTATTTCAGGCATTATCGCCTGCGTGGGCATGGTGGCCGCCGTACTATCCGGCCGCCGTGACGTCGTAGTCTCTAACGAGCAGTCCGCCAACGAGCCAGATTTTACCTACCAAGACGTGGAAATTAACCACCAATATTCTAAATCACAGGAATTCGAAGATGACTTCCAGAAGTTATTAAGCCATTTCTTTGGGGATGAGCTGCGCTACTATTCTTTCCTGCGGCCATTGAGCGAACTATATATTGCTGAAACGTTCAGCCAGGTGGCTTTTGATACCTATAAAGATGTGTTTAGTTCGTGCAACCGGGCGTTCGTGCACACTAGCAGCAGTATTTCGTGGTGCGGTGTGTGCCCAAAGTGTGCCTTTACCTTCCTGATACTGACACCGTTTGTCCCGCGCGAACAGCTTGAGGTGCTATGGGGCGGTAAAAACTTACTGCTCGACCCTGCCCTGGAACACACCTACCGGCAGTTATTAGGCATCGAGGGCGGCAAACCACTGGACTGCGTGGGTGAAGTAAAAGAGAGCCGCAGCGCTATGCGCCACGCACAGCAACTATATCCAGAGCTAAAAGACACCTACGTATTCGAACTTCCAGACGACTACGATTACAAAAAACTCGCCAGCCACCATATGCCTGCCGAGTTGTACGCCCGGCTAACTGCCGGCCTGGAAAAATAACAGCTACTCGTCCGCAGATTCTTTAAGTTCGGTATCTTCGGCGGCCTGGCGGGCGGCACGGATGACGTTATCGAACAGTGCACAGACAGTCAACGGCCCTACCCCGCCTTTTGGCGGTGTAATCGTCAGGTCGTCGCGCTCATATACCTGCGGCGCTACATCACCGACGGTCTTGCCTTCTTCACCAGCTACGCCAGCGTCTACCACAATGGCACCCTGCTTGATCATATCCGGGTACAATATAGCCGGGCTGCCGGTAGCGGTGATAATTACATCGGCCTGCAGTGTTTCGGCCTGCAGGTCTTTTGTTTCGCGGTCAGCATACCATATATCTACGCCTGAAGATTCCAGCATGCGGCCGAGTGGCACACCCACCAGCTTGCCACGGCCAATCAGCAATACTTTTTTGCCGCGCAATTCTACATTATAGCCAGCCAGCAGCCACAGGATAGCCATAGGAGTAGCCGGGTCGAACTGTGCATCTTTGCCTAGCGCGTCAACATCTTTTTCCGGGGCTACGAGATTAACAAGCGTGTCGGTATCTTCTGGATGGGTCAGTGGCAATTGCACGATAATGCCATGCACGGCAGGGTCGGCATTGAGCTTTTGGATGACAGCCGGGGCTTCTTCCTGTGAGACATGGTAGATATCGGTATCGACTTCGATGTCTGCGCCGTATTTCTTTTTCATGCGCATATACACATTGATAGTCGGGTGGTCGATAGTGTGCACAATGGCCAGCTTGGGCGCGATATCCCATGCCTGGCGCAGCGCCCGCACCTGGCGGGACTGGCGTTCCTTGATGTATTCGGCTAGGTCTTTACCATTTAACAGCTTCATCTGGCAGTATTGTAACAGATCAGATTAAACGGACGAAGCCGCCGCGGCCGGCCTCTTGTATTCATATGGGCCGAATGCCAGTGTTGGCAGCCCGATGACAGATACTAGTACAATCAATACCGCCATGCCCGCACCCTGCCCGAATGACTTTGCCAAATCGTATGCCAGGAACATAGCCGCAATAATATTTATACCAGGGATAACCAACAATAATAGCCACCACCATGGCCGCCCGACAACCTTTGTGAGGATATATAAATTATAGACAGGCACAATCGCCGCCCAGCCCGGCTGGTGCGCTTTCGTAAATATCCGCCACATAGACACTACGCTTATTAGGCCAAGTATCAGGTACATAAATGCAAATGCACCACCAAAAATTCCGCCCGATATGTCAGTAGTCTGCGTTGAAGGCGAAGTGAACGTATACGTCGTCGCATCCTGGGCGAATGTGGTCAGCGTAGCGAGCATGTAGTATGTTCTCCTAAAGCTAATTGTACGCCTTATTATACAGCAAGGATTGCAGGCATCGGGCCAGGGTTTTAACGCGTAATTGACGGGCAGATTAGTATTTACTTTTACGCTCTCATCTGTTAATATAGCTTCTTGTAGTGGCTAGCGAAAAATGTATCATATTTTATGAACAACGCTTCGCTCGCGTCTACAGCCTGTGCAGTTTTATGAAAGACACTTCGTTAATGTCTACATAAATTGCCACTGGCAATTTATGGGCCAGTAGCTCAGCCGGTTAGAGCGTCTGCCTCTTAAGCAGAATGTCGTGGGTTCAAGTCCCACCTGGCCCTCCAAACGTAAGCACTATGAAAGACTCCTCAATTGAGGAGTCTTTTTGTTTGATATAGTTAGACCATGAAAACCGTATTATTTATACCTGGCTTTCGTGAGGACATTAAAAGCCGTGACTATAAGAGCACCCTCGCAGCCATTGAAGACAAAGGGTATCAGGTAAAGTTCGTTCCTATCAACTGGATTAGGACAACTATTGATGATTGGACAGAAGAGCTAAACAAAGAATATTCGAAACACGAGCCTACCGAGACAATCCTCGCCGGTTTCTCATACGGCTCTATGACGGCATTTATGGCTGCGGCGAACAAAAATCCGTCTGAGCTGTGGCTTTTCTCTTTTTCGCCATACTTTTCTGATGACATGCCAGATATGAAAAAATCTTGGCTTTCGAATATAGGCCGCCGGCGCGCAGATTCATTCAGAAAGCTTGATTTCGATAGTCTTTCCAAGAATATTAAGTGCAAAACACTGATAGTAGTCGGTCAGATTGAAGCTGCAAAGTATCCTTTGATTGATGAGCGTTCCAAAATTGCACATCAGAAAATCGCAGGCAGTAATCTAGTAGTCGTGGATGGTGCTGACCATGACGTTTCAGACAAGAACTACATTGCCGCTATAAAAGAAGTAATATAAATCTGTCACTGCTGATAAGGTTTGTCCTGGTAAGTCCCACTAAATTAAAGCGCCGACATTCCACTACCACGCCGACGCTCTTTCATTTCTTATACAGGCCTCTTTACGATGTTTTTTTGGTATACTCAACGCATGACTGATGAGAAAACTGAACAGATTATAAGGACATGTCAAGCCGAGGCGGCAATATCCATAGAAGGCGGCACCCTTCCCTTCGGTTGCGTCATTACCAATGCTGACGGCAACATAATAGCTAGAGACCATAATACGCAACAAATTGCCCAGGGCCGTAAAACCAGGCCGACAACCAAATGACAACTATACGCACTGCACTACCTAGCGACGTAGACGCCATCCACGCATTAGGCGAAACTGTTTCTGAGTTTAGTGTAAATGACACAACCGTCACCTTCTGGCCAAAACCTACCCTCCTGAACGCAATTGCGTCTGACGACGTTGTCGTTTTAGTTGCCGAAAAAAATAAAGAAATTATCGGCTTTATTATCGCCGCATACAATGCAGGGCTTAGCAAAGCGACTATTGAAAACGTATATGTAGCGCCATCTAGCCGTGGCGAGGGTGTAGGCAATGCCCTCCTTGCACAACTACTAACTACCCTACGTGACATACAGTGTGATTATGTTGCCACTCTTATACCTACTAACGCCCAGAAGGCGGCTCAGCTATATACTAATGCTGGATTTAGCAGTGGCGAGACATTCTTGTGGATGGATTTAGCAGTGGCGGATACATTCAAATCCGTTTAATCTAGGCTAACTTCATAACATCCGACAATACCGAAATGTAATTATTATTGCTTATGCATGCATTTTGCACAAGTATAGTGTAAAATTACTTTTTAATAGGCTCGTAGCTTGGTTGATGGCTGCATTATGCTTCAAATACACTTCCTTCTATACAAATTACGTTTTTTGTATACCGGCATTCTAGGAATTGCCGTAAGCTTTAGCATTATATGGATATTAGTGAGCGTACTAGGGCTTCCGGTGCCGGCTGCCAATAACGCCCGCGGCCACAATGAGACGTCAACAACGGACATGTCAGACAGTTCTAACGCTGTTACCCGCGGTATCAACACCGCCATGTATCAACTGGACAAGATGATAGATGCCGCCGTCCGTGAAAGTAATAAAGACGTACAGGCAATTGCCGCCGGTATCTCGCGCACCGGCAATCTGGTAGGCTCCAGCATATACCAGGGCACTGCCGCCATACTCCGTACCGTTGGCGGCAGCTTTTTATTTTCGTTCCACACGATCGGCAGTTTTGCCATGCTGGTACTGCGTGCACCGGTCAATGCCTACACGTTCTTCACCAGTGGCTCGATCGTTAATGCAGTCATCCGGCCAGCGGACCACAACCCGGTGCCCACTATCGACCCGAAAGCCCCCGCCGTGCTGGCCGCAAAGGAAGCCCTGCCCGCCACGCCAGTAGCCCAGAATGCTATGCCTTTGGAACTGGAACCAGTGTGGCCGATCCACGGCACAGTAACTACCCAGTTCGGCGTACCAGAATGGCCATACCAGGCGGTACATACCGGCTTGGACATTAGCGACGGCCAACCTTCAGGTGTTACACAGATTAAGTCGTTCCGGCGCGGTACAGTAATAACCGCCGAACGGTCCGGCGGTCTGGGCAACCATGTAGTCATCGACCATGGCAGCGGTGTTAGCTCGGTATATGGGCATCTAGCATCTATTTCAGTAAAAGTAGGTGATGTGTTGGAGACAAATACTGTCGTGGGTTATGAAGGGTCCACTGGTGTGTCTACCGGGCCTCACCTCCATTTCGAAATCCGCGTAAACGGCCAGGCGACTGACCCGCACCAATTCATCAACGGCCAGCCGTAAGCCGCCATCCTGATACCTTGGCGGTGTATAGTGGAGGTACCAGTAATTTCAAGGGGAACTTATGAACACTGAATTAGTGAAAGCAATACCTCATACTGAACGACAGAAAAAAATTCCCCGTGCACTTGCCGGTGCTCTCTTACTCCTATCGGCAGCTTGTGCCACGACATCTCCAGACAGCAAGCCTACCGCCAACGCTGAACCTGGTAAACGGTCAACAGCAAGTCTTCCGGCTACGCCCCAGCCCAGTGAGACGGCCACCTGTCATCTGGCCGGCAGCAGAACAACAGGCGCGCTACACACCACTAATGGCAGTGTCAATCTATCAGGCATGGTAGGTACAGGTGTACGCACCGGGGCACATACCACTAATGGCGAATGCTACGAACGTTTTTTAATCGAACTTGCTGGCAATCCTAACCCGGCAAGCACCCGGCCAGGCGTACGCGCCGAGTACGTAAAACCACCTATTTTACTGGACCCGTCAGACCAGGTTGCGCCACCTATTGCCGGCAACAATTACCTGAGCGTTACCATAGGCGCATGGATGTACCGGCAAGGCGGCGGAACAGGACCGCAGGAATTTACGCCCACTAACGTACAGTACATCAAGCAAGCCCGTCTGACCCAAAACTTTGAAGGTATCAATACATGGACAATCGGCGTCGATGCCGAACGCTCATTCACTCTCCATGAAGTCGTTGGTTCTGCCGGCTGCACTGCCATGTGCGTCGCTATAGATTTTGAAGTACTTGCCGCCTCAAATAAACAGTAATATCCTATACATTTAGCCTCCGGCTGATCACCCTATTTATATGGCTGGCGGAAAATATCAGCACACGAAACACGGCACATACGGTCAAAGCCTAGGCACCTGCTATGCTGAGGGCATGGAACTTTACCTGCAGTTTGCCAAACAGCTCGCCATAGAGGTCAGCGTTATCATGCTGCAACACTTTAAGATAGGCGTTGCCACCACCGCCAAACCACAAGCTGGCAATACACCAGTCGCTATTGCGGATGAAGCCATAAACGCGTTGGTAATAGCAAAGGTACGCGTACTATTCCCCACACATGCAGTACTTAGTGAAAAGCAAAGCCTGCCTGTAGAAAACGCCGATTATACCTGGGTATGCGACCCTATCGATGGCACGGCACCGTTTGCAGCGGGCATCCCGATCAACGTCTTTGCTATTGCGCTGGTATCAAAGACCGACGGCCAGCCAGTACTGGCCGTTATATATGACCCCTATATGAAACGCCTCTACCACGCTGTAAAAGGCAAAGGTGCGTTTATAAACGACACTCCTATCCATGTAAATGCCGTGGGTACGCTTGCTGATGCAGCTGTCGATACCACGTCATCACGCTCTGAAATAATTGATTCCGTAGGGCTTAAAACGCACATCCTTACTACTTGCTACCGGCAGATGTCCATAGGTTCGGTACTGTACGCTGCCGCCATGGTTGCCAACGGGCAGATAGCCGCCCAGCTTTTCGTGGGGTCAGGCGCCCATGACGTAGCCGCCGCCAAGCTTATCGTAGAGGAAGCCGGTGGGATGGTTACCGATATATTCGGCCAGCCACAGCGCTACGACCAGAAAGTCGGCGGCGCCATTATCAGCAATGGACGCCTGCACCAAGCCCTATCCCAAATTACCAATGCATACAAAATAAAGGAGCACCCCATCGATGGCTAAACATTCTGGCGATTGCTATACTGCCCTGTATGAGCAGTAAAGACATCATCGACCACGACATAGACTTTTTATTTGAGATGGGCAATATCCGGTTTATCGAACGGATGTGGCGGCGTTTTTTGCACGCCGACTTTGAAAACCTGGCCGAACACCACTTCCGCGTCTTTTGGATTGCCATGATTATCGCCTCGCACGAAAAGGGCGCTGACAACGGTAAGGTAGCCAAACTGGCCCTGATCCACGACATCGCCGAGAGCCGCACCGGCGACGTGGACTACTTATCCCGCCAATACGTCGAGCGCAATGAAGAGCTAGGCATCAAAGACATCCTGAACAAGACGTCTATCCGCGACGAGTTCTATGCCCTATGGGAAGAGTATGAAACCCGTGAAACGTTGGAAGCAAAGATCGTAAAAGACGCCGACACCCTGGATGTGGACTTTGAGCTCGCCGAGCAGGCAGCTAATGGCATCACACTATCAGCGATCAAACAGCCCATGCGCCAAACTGTTGCCGACACCAAGATGTATACCGCAACTGCTAAAAAAATATTTGAGCAGCTGAAAACTGCCAACCCGCACGACTGGCACTGGGAAACCCGCAACCGCATCAATAGCGGCGACTGGAAAAAATAGCCGGCACAACCCCTGCAATGTCATAAGCACAAACCTTGTGCGACATTTTTTACTGCCTTGGTGACGCGGGAAGGATAGTATTACATCATAAGGAGCATCACATGACCAATGAATACATCCCACAAAACGGCATGCCGCCTAACGCTACAGCTCCTGTCCAACCCCGGACGATGACGCCTGAAGAGTCTATCCAAGAGCTGCAAAAAGCCGTCGGCAACGCCCATCAGACATTGCTGAGCGCCACTACTGTATTCCCATTCACTTTATTCCCGGACACCCTGACCCTTGACCGTGAAAAATTGAGCATTTCACACCGGTTATTCTTCCGGGTAGCTGAAGTTATCAGCATCCGCATCGAGGACATCCTGAACGTAACCGCCGATGTCGGGCCGTTCTTTGGCTCGGTAAAGGTATCCACCCGGTTCTTTGATGCCCAGAAGCCGTATCATATTAATTACCTATGGCGCCAGGACGCCCTGCGCATCAAACGTGTCACCCAGGGATATATTATTGCCATGCAAAAAGGCATTGATTGTTCAACGCTCGCCCCCAGGCAGCTGGCCGACATGCTCGACAAGCTAGGCCAATCCGCCCCCAGCGACGACGCATAAACATAAGGGGAGTGTGCCAATACCCTGCTTAGTGGTACCATAAACATATGCGACCAATTTGGAATGGATCTATTAGTTTCGGCCTAGTAAATATACCGGTGCGTTTGTTCAGCGGTACCAACCCCCGTGAAGGCATCGACCTCACTATGCTGCATAAGGACGACAACTCACCTGTCCGCTATGCGCGCGTCTGTCGTAAGGATGGCGAAGAAATACCCTTTGACGACATCGTAAAAGGCTACGAGTACCGCGAAGGCGACTATATAGTGCTCACCAAGAAAGACCTGGAAAACATTGATGTCGAAAAATCACAGACTATCGACATCCAGCAATTTGTAGAGCAGGACGACATCGACATCCGTTATTTTGAAAAGCCCTATTACCTGGAACCGGTAAAAGGCGGCGAAAAGGCCTATGCCCTGTTGCGTAATGCGCTGCGCGACTCTAGAAAATTGGCTGTCGCCAAGTTTGTCATGCACGAACGCGAACATGTAGCAGCCATCAAGCCCGTGGGCCGTGCCCTGGTACTCAACCAAATGCGTTTCCCCACCGACCTGCGTGAACCCGGCGAGTTAAAACTGCCCACCGACAAAGAAGTAACCGACAAAGAAGTGGAAATGGCCTTGAAGCTGATAAAACAGGAAACCCGGCCGTTTATAGCCGAAGACCTGCACGACACCTACACCGAAGAGCTGGAAGAACTCATCAAGGCCAAGAGTAAAGGCAAAAAGCCGCCAAAAACCACTAAAGCTCCAGAGCACACCTCCACTGGCGACTTAATGTCTGCATTAAAGGCCAGCCTGAAAGCATAACAAGCCATGGGTCTGGCGAAGTATTTTTCAAAGCGGTATTTCGATAAAACACCGGAGCCAAAAGGCAAACCCCATACTAAAAGCCCCTCTGGCAAGCTGGCATTCGTAGTGCAGGAGCACCATGCCTCCAGCCTGCACTATGATTTCCGCCTGGAAATGGACGGTGTACTCAAAAGCTGGGCCGTGCCTAAAGGCCCCAGCATGAATCCGCATGACCGGCACCTGGCCATCATGACCGAAGACCACCCCTATGAATACCGCACATTCGAAGGAGTTATACCTGACGACCATTACGGCGCAGGTAATGTGATCGTGTGGGATGAAGGCTGGTATGAACCACGTGCCGAAACGAGCGGTGACCCGCAAAAGTTACTCCTGAAAGAGCTAAAAGACGGCCACGTCACGTTTGTACTACACGGCACAAAGCTACAAGGTGAATTTGCCCTAGTCAAGCTGCATGGTACACAAGCTGCCGGGAACTCATGGCTGCTTATTAAAAAGGGTGACTCATATGCCAGCACAGACGACATTACCGCCCAGGATACATCAGTAAAAACACAGCGCAGCGTCGATGAGCTAGGTGGGAAAGCACCATCCATCAGCCGCTACCCTAAAAAAGCCCATCCCTGGCACGTACAGCCTATGCTGGCGACACTAGTGGATGAACCATTCAGTAAGGCTGGCTGGGTATTCGAGATCAAGTGGGACGGCTACCGGGCAGTTGGCAGCAAAAAGGGCAGTGACATAGAACTATATTCGCGGGCTGGCAACGACTTTACGCGCAAGTACGCACCTGTCGCCGAAGCATTGCACTCTCTACAACACGATGTGGTCGTTGACGGTGAGATAGTGGTTACCGGCAAAGGTGGGCGCGCCCACTTTGAATGGCTACAGAACTGGCAAGCCGACCAGCGCGGTGCATTGCAGTATTATGTTTTCGACATCCTGTGGTGTGACGGCCATGATGTGCGTAGTATGCCCCTCAAAGACCGCAAAGCGCTGCTGGCCCATGTAATTCCCAAGCACGATATATTACATATCAGCGAAGACATCCCCGAAAACGGCACGGCCCTATTTGCCGAAATGCAAAAGCGAGGCATGGAAGGCATGGTCGCCAAGCAGACAGACGCCCCATACCGGGAAGGCGCCCGCGGTGCTACCTGGCTAAAGGTAAAGACCAGCCAACGCCAGGAAGTCGTAATCGGCGGCTACACCGAGCCACGCGGCGGCCGGAAATATTTAGGATCACTGCTGGTGGGCGTCTACGATGCAGATGGCAACTTTATATACACCGGCCATTCTGGTGGTGGTATTCCTGACAATGCCAGGCGTGCGCTACAGCAAACATTACAGCCATTAGAACGAGCCACATCGCCCTTCCACACCGAACCCACGCCAAATGCGCCAGTACACTGGGTAACTCCTGCATTGGTATGCGAAATGAGCTTTGGCGAATGGACCAGCGACGGCGTGATGCGCCATCCGCAATTCGAAGGCTTGCGCAGTGACAAACGGCCCCAGGACGTCCGGCGCGAAAAGCCGCACCACGTCCCTCAGACAGCAAAACCACCGGCTGATGCTCCGCAAAATACCCCCGGCCTGCCCTTTGAATTCACCCATCCCGACAAAATATTTTTCCCAAAGCACAAATACACCAAGCAGGATTTGGCCGATTATTACCGGTCAGTTGCCAGTTACATACTGCCATACCTAAAAGACCGGCCATGCTCGCTGCTGCGCATGCCGCACGGCATTACCGGCGAATCATTCTTTCAGAAAAATAACGGCCACTTGCCCGGCTGGGTACCCCACGCCAATATATTCTCCGAATCGAATAATGCAGATTTGCACTGGATAGTCGGTGGCAAGCTGGACACATTACTCTACATGGTACAGCTGGGCTGTGTAGAGATAAACCCCTGGAACTCACGCGTTGGCAGCTTGGACCACCCCGACTGGCTAGTGATCGACCTCGACCCGGAGGGTGTAGCATTCAGCAAGGTTATCGAAGTCGCCATCACCGTACACGAGGTATGCGATGCCTGGCATATTCCTACTTACCCGAAGACATCGGGTAAAACCGGACTGCATGTATTTATCCCACTGCACACCGCCTATACCTACGAGCAAAGCAAAAACCTCGCCCACCTAATCGCCCTGGAAGTGCACCGCCGCCGGCCAGATGTCACTAGCGTGGAGCGTATGCCGGAAAAGCGCAAACGCAAGATCTACCTGGACTTCTTACAAAACCGCGAAGGCCAGACCATCGCTGCGCCGTATTCGGTACGCCCCACGGCAGACGCCAGCGTATCCACACCGCTACATTGGGATGAGGTGCGGCCGGGCTTGCTGCCATCAGATTTCACTATTAAGAACATTAGCAAACGCCTGGAGAAAACCGGCGACCTTTGGAAGCCAGTACTCCAGAAAGGTATCGATATTGCTAAAGTACTGCACACCATCGAACAAAGCCAAGGGGGTAAATAGATAATGACATTAGTAAGATTAATTAACTATCTGGTCAATGCCCGCTGAAACAGCGCAATGGAAAGACCGGCAGCAGCCAACGATACAGCTGGTTGACACTGCCAACGGAGTAAAGGACAGCCCACTGCCTGGTAGTGATGGTGTACAGTCGCAGGAATACACCGATTGGCTTAACTTGTACCGCAGCCCGCTGCACCGCGAGCTAGATACAATATCCGAAGCGACAGAAAATCGCCTACTGGAACATCATGTAGACATCGTCACCACGGCGCGTGTCTTATCCGGCATTACCAAGACATCACTCTACCCCACCCAGCGGATTATGGTTGTCGACGACGCGGCGCAACTGGCAGCATATCAGGAAGCCCTTGCTGTTGACTTTTTTTCGGCCGAACCAAAATATAGGAGCGGCGAACGCGTCGAGATGGATTTTGTACCGCCTTTACACATCGTGCGGTTGCAAACCGACTACGTCAATTACACATCACCCTTAAAGCTACAGGACACTGTAGCGCGGGGCATTGGCATGGCAATGCTCGCACCTGTAGTTAATGTAGCAATTGAGCAAAACCGGGATGGCAGCGCTAATGCCTACTGGTGGTTTGGCACTACTTGGCGGCACAATGACAGCTACTACGGTGAACAATTACTCGAAACGGCAGCCATAAAGCTAGCCGCAGAGGCACGGCGGCATTTAGGCCAGCAGACACGCTTTGCCGTAGGACACCCTACCGTCGAACCCTACCGCTGCAGCCGGGGCATCCCGCAGGACGCCAACGGTGCGGTATTACTGGATGTGATCAATACGGCCGCTGGCAATAGTGACCCGCTCGCCATATACCGCCCTTTGTGGCAATATGCGCGCAGCGGTGCGACAGACGGCAACGCCCGCCAGGAGCTGCAGCAGATGATTGGCCGGGCTACCAAAAACGACATCACATTAGAACAGTTAGAGCAGGTAACCTACAGCCCCCATGGTTTTCCGTTAGAGATATTACAACGGGCAGAAGAAGCCTGTAGTATAGACGTCTCACGCCGTCCGTCGGCCTACATCTCGTACACTGCCAGCTAAACAAGTTATATATCTTACTGTCATAGCAACCCTGTGCGCTATACCATCCCTATTGTAAGCAACGTAATGGGTGAGGCGGCATAAGGGTATGGATAATCCGGGGAGTACAATAGGTATGGTAAACATGGGACAGACTGATTTACGGCTGCTATTTGATGCACCGCTGCGCGAGCACGCCACCTTGAGTGTGGACGCACTTAAAGCCACACTACTGCATACGCCAGATGCCGAAGCGCTCCGCGATGCCCTCGACGAAAATTCTACAGCGGTCGCCGAAGCCATAGAAGCCGGATATCCCGGCACCCATGATGACTTCCTGGAACTCTGGCGTGCACACACTGGCTACTACAAGCAATACGCGGACGCTACGCTCCAAGCCGATGAAAGTACCAAAGAAGCCGCCAAAGACAAACTGGACAACTTTGCCGAAGAAACTGCCAGCCTGCTAGCGGATGCCAGCCCCATCCTCGATACCGATGACATCCAGGAAGCACTGAGCACCCATGCCGACTGCATCACTACTATTATTGATGACCTGGCTGACGAAGAGTTTGACGATGCGTTTGCTGCCCTCCACGAGGCCTACGAGCACATGGGTACTGTCGCTGACCTGCTGTCACGGCATGTAAGCGCCAAACAAGTCGGAGGGGTGCGCGCCTAACGTTGCACCGAGCAGTAGCCACACACTACACGCCGTCCGTTAGTGCTATTTGTGGGCGCGGGGATTGTGGCATTTGTGTTTGCGTACTTGATGCTAGGTAGTGGTTTTACTTATATAATATACCCTATTTTAGTTTACTGTGCGTCCGCTGCCAGGCTGATGAGTAGTGGCCGAATACTGTTTAGTAAATAAAACGAACCGGCAATTACCAATACCGGTTCCGGGCGGGCTAATAATGCCTCCAGCGCCAGTGCCGGGTCTGGGATAATCTGGTATGCCGTATAGCCCACGGCATCAAACGTAGCTGCAATTGTTTCCGGCTTCATGGAATTGTGAGGGTGAAGACGGTTGACGGTAAATGACGTCAATATGATATACGCACTGTCCTGCGCCAGCTCACGGGCACCTGACTGGTTACGGTTTGCGGGCGTTTTGCTGTTTGTAAAACCGGCCAGCACCGCCACTTTTTGTTCCGGGAACTTATCCCGGACACTTTCCATTAAGGCATGTAACTTTTGGGGGTTATGGGCGGCGTCGGCAATCACTGTCTTGCCGCCTATCTGCCACTGCTCCATGCGCGCCGGGATATGCGTGTGCATAGCCAGACTGACCACGTCTTTATCCAGCGTGCCACCGTCACGACCCAGCACATACTGTACGGTTTGGTAGGCAAGGGCAAAATTGCGCCGCTGGAATAATGGCAGCTGCACAATTCCCGGCAGATGCGGGCTTATTTGGAGCGTATGGAAATCAGCTTGCTGCTGGCGTGCAGCCATATGGAAGACCGCAAGTATTTCAGGTTCCTGCTCCCAGCAAAAGACAGCATTATGTAACTGGATAATACCAGCCTTCTGGGTAGCAATCTGGGCTAATGTGTTACCCAATACGCTCATATGGTCATAGCCAATGTCGGTCAGTATACATACCTTATCGGCACGGTGCATCACATTGGTATTATCCAGTAATCCGCCAACGCCGACTTCTACGACGGCGTATTCCACATCCTGGCGGGCGAACTCCCAAAAGGCGAAGGCGCAGAGCAGTTCAAAATACATCGGCTCTAGGCCGGTCTGCTCCACGATACCTAAAAACTCATTCATTTCAGCCACAAACACTGGTTCGGGCAGCGGCACCATACCTATCTGTACGCGTTCATTTACAGACGTGACATGCGGTGATACTGTCAGGCCTACCTTTTTACCGGCAGCCGTCAATAATGCCGCAGTGTAATACGCAGTGGATGTTTTGCCGGAGGTGCCGGCAATGTGGATCGCTTTGTACTTCTCTTGCGGATTACCGAGTGCGTCCATTAACTGCTGCATACGTTCGAGGTCCATGCGGTGTAATGTTTTCCTCGTCGGCCAAAACTCTTCCAAGACTGCCGGGGCATCTGCCAGGGAGGTAATCTGCTTCATTATTGTATTGTACGCCCGGCAGGCCTGCGCGCCGTACGGCAGGCAATGTAGCCCCCTGCCCGTACCAGCAGCCATAGTAAAAGCGCACCGGACGTGTTGGCTACAAAATCACGCCAAGTATCTTGTGAGTCGTAACTAAAAATACCAAAATGCGCAAGTTCCATAGCAAATTCGGCCAGTTCATTCAACACGCCTAGTGTCGCCACAAAACAAAATAACAGCACCGCCTGTAGTCGCCATGAAGTGCGTACGTAAAACATATCGTATAAATAGAAAAATAGCATCGTACTTACAACACCCCCACCAATAGCGTGCAACAGCACGTTGCCCAGACGCATCGGATCAAAAAGCATCGACACCACACCGGCTACTATCTCCAGGCCAACCGCCCCGGCCAGCCATAGCCAGCCCGCTGTTAGGGGCTTTGTTTTTATACCCAGCTCAGCGCGGAGCCATACAGCCAGCAGCAATACAAAAACCAGGCACATAATAGTGTATGCAACCGTAAAAAACATGCTTTACCCCACGGCCTTGCTACGCCGCACTGGGCTGGAAAATTTTACATCCATGTATCCATATAGTGCCGAACGGACTATATAAAAGTCAAACTCATACTTGCAAGGTAACAACTGTCCGCCCTGGCTCTGACGCCAGGCCGATTGCGCCACCTACATAATCCATAATAAGTTTGTCAGTGTATAGCCCTAGGCCAATGCCTTCGTGGTCAAAAGTCTGTACGCTTGTCGCCTTGGAAAACGGCTGGAATAGCTCCGTCTGCTTATCTACCGGGATACCTGGGCCGTGGTCGGTTATTGTTACTGCTGTGCCCTCTGGGGTGGGCGTAGTGGCAACCTCCACCGTACCCTGTTCCGGACTGAAGGCGGCTGCGTTATCGAGTACACTACTAAGTACATAAGCCATCAACGTCTTATCGCGGACGACAAATGGTACATCTTCCGCGTCTGCAGCCAGTTGTACATGGCGCTTATCCAGCACCGGCTTTAAGTGGTCACGGCAAATGCCAAGCAGCTCGCCCAGTGTGGTTGTAACCGGCTGGCTTTGGCTATGGCCGCCGTGCAATCCGCCCACGAGAGTGAACTTAGCGGCAAGTTCGTGGAAACGCTCTTGGCCATTACGTATAAAACTGACTGATTTAGTATCTGGCAGTGTAGCCAATACACCGTCCAAGGCGCGGACATCATTACTAATAGAGAGGGCTGTCGTTCCAATGAGGTCGTCACGGGCGCGCATCGCAGATTCCTGCTGGGTTAATACTTGGCGTGTTAACGCTGCCTCCTGCTTACGGAGCTGGATGCGGCGGAATACCTGGTACGAGGCTAACGCCAGTAACGCATACACGATAATCTGGATCGCAACATTCACCTGAGAGACCGTAAAGCTGCCAGCGCGCGTTGTTACGTACGTAAAGCCGAATGTCAGCAGCCCGATAAGCAGCACCGGCAAGAACACTCCCGTGTAGCGGACTTTAAGCGGCGCGCTGACAGTGGCTGGCTCCAGCTGGCTGGCCATCGCCTGCCCGATAAGCTGCTCGACCGTGCTGTGCAGGCGCGTACTGAGCGTCTTGAGCTGGGCGGCTGCGGCCTGGGGTATTTCGTTTGACTCCAACATATCGATACCGCCCGCCAATACTGTCAGCGGTGTGCGGAAATAATGCGACACCAGTTCCATAAACGTCTTTTTTCCTTCGTCGACCAATTCTAATTGGTGTAGCCGTGCTTGCAGAATACGGGCCGCACTCAGCTCACGCTTGACCTGCAACAGTAACACAACTAGGTTGATGCCGAGCAGTATAAGCAGAATATAAGGGAAACTATATACTACCGGGCGGGGCAACGCACGTATGGCCTGCTTTGCGCCCTCCGATATACTCTGCACGAACCGTGCCACACCGGACTGTTGTGCCGTTTCCTGGCTTGAAGGTGTCTGGGTAGTGTCCGTAGGTGTACTAGTACCTACAGGCTGCTCTGCCAGCTGTTCCCGTATAGTAACAGTAACTTGCTTCGTGACCGTCGTAGTACCGTCGGAATCGGTCACAACAATTTTTACCACTACACCTCCCTCTTTAGCCGGCTTCCACTGCCAGCGGGCCGTCCCGTCGGCGTCAGGGATTACCCCAGCTTGCACCAACTGGCCGTCTACGTAGAAATCGACTGACTTAAATGTCTTTCCCTGGCCGTTCAGTGGCGTAACAGTTACGTCGTAACCCGCAATAGGAACAAACTGCCCATCAGTTAGGTTTACGACAACATCAAGGCCCGAAGGTAATATAATTTCGGTAGGTTCTGCGGCAGCACAGTCCTGGTTATACGCACAGCTGTTGTATGAGCCGGAACCATACGGTTCAGCAAACACTGGAGCGGCAATAAAGAAGACACATAAAAACAGACATGCGGCCAAAGATGTGATAAATATTTTAAACCGTGAAGGCATTACATGATGCAGTTGCACGGGATCATTATAACGCCCCTTGCTTATGCTTAGAATGGTTTTATTTGTTTTCACCTGCGAAAATACTATTCTAATACCATTTTGGCTGTAAGTTTTTTTATTTTTATATACATAAGCTTAATATAGGTGATCATAGACCTATAGGGCAACTCGTTTTACTAATTCAGCGGCCTTGCAATGTGCAATACATGCCGTATATAAATAGCTTTTGCTGGTCCAGGCAGGCCTGCGGCGGCGGCAGTATATATAGCCCATTGTCATCCTTTAAATAGACATTCATACTGGCGGGCGGCATAGACCGCGCGTCGCGCGCCTCCTGGTTGCAGTCCTTCGTCCGGCGGGCACTGCGCACTGAATTGGACACCTTCAGCTCTTCGGCTGACAGATGAAACAGCTCCAAACTGGCATCCCATTGCCCAGATAGCGGCGTTTTACGATAATTGAACAGGCACGAATACGATGGATATACATGCACGGCCGTCACGTGCGCCATATCGCGGCGCAATTTTGGCCAATCTAATACTGCCGTGCGGCTGGAATGTGCAGTAGCGGACAGATTACGCACAAAGTACTGCATATCCGTCACCTGGGTAACAAGCGCCGCCAACACCAGCGCCACCGCTATCTTAGACTGCGTCTGCACTAGTAGCACAAAGCCAGTCACGATAGCGACGTAATATAGCAGGATAATAAACCGCTTACTGCCACGGAACATCTCGAATATCCCTAGCAATGGCGCGGGCAACGGGACATGCAGCAGCTGGCTCCCATTCAGGAAAATTGTATTAGACAGCGCAAACAATAGCAGCCCCGCACAAAGCACCACTAAAAGCATATGCCGTTTCAAAAAGTACGCATAATTACGGCTGGCTATGACCAGGCCCGCGACTATCAGTATCCAGGCTCCCAGGCCGATATACATGCTGATTTCATCGCGGCTATAGTTCTTTTGGAACAACTGAGCCACATCAAGCGCAAATGCCGGTGACTTGCCGTACAGTGCCTCTTGGTAGCCAGTCGCCTTGTACTGCTGGATACCCGACAGCAGCAGCAAAAACCCTATCGAAACCGCCAACGAAGCAGCCCATACCGTAGCACGCTTCAGCGTTATCTGTTTGCGGTGCCATAGCGTTACCAGTGTCATGGCGCACACAGCCAGCGTCATTGCAAACAAGTAGGTATGCACTAGCAGGCTAGCCGCTACCAGCGCTACCAGCGCACCCATTGCCCAGTGGCTGTAGTGCCGCACAAGCTTAAAGTAGAATCCCAGGCCTAAAATGACAAAAAAATGCGCAAACAACGACTCAAACTGTAGATTGTAGAAACAGTTAAAGCACGCAAACACCACCGCAAAAACCGCGCCCAGCAGATTAGTAAGACGCAGTTGCCGCAGTAGCCATAGCAAAGCTAAACAGTTGCCTACATACGAAATAATTACAAACAGTCCGAAATAGTGCCAGGTGGCAGGCAACACCGCGCGGAACACTTTCGCTACGACTGCCACTAAGGGGATGCTATCAGTATATATAATAGATGCGCCGTCAGGATAGTTCATCCGCTGCGAGTCAAAGACCGGTAGATGCCAGCTGTCGTGTTCGTAGTACAGCCAGCCGCTGACATGGGCATTGTCATCGTAACGCGGATTTTGCCAGTAGCTGCCATTGCCACTAATAAAACCACTACCCAGCATCAAGTACGCAAACACAAATGCCACAATCCCCGCGCCCACAAATAGCACTAACGGACGGCGGTCAGCGGTCAGCCACTGGGCAATTTTGTCCAATAATTTCACTGGTTTGGCATGCGGGCGCACTGAATACATTAAGCAACCTTCCTACGCAGCAGTATAGCAAACGCCGGTATTCCAGCGAGCAATGGCCACGCCTGCCGGCAATTGGTATGATTGGTTTAGAAAGGGTGTGTATGACGAAACTTCACAGGACGATACTGCTATGGGCAGTCCCTCTGCTACTAGCAGCTTTATACGGCAGTATCATACTGACTAACGCCCACCCTAGTGATTTCTTCCGGCACATCGCCTGGGGGAGCAACCTCTATGCCAACGCCTGGGAGCATCTGCGCAGCGGCAGCCTTACTATCGACCCCACCTATGCGCCGGGCGAATATTTCATTGTCGGACCCGGAAAATATATTGTCTATTTCGGATTGATGCCCGCCCTGGTGCGCGGTATCGGCGACATCTTCGTTGGCAATATATACCTTTATAATTTTACAAATCTGTCGATGGTTATCGCCTTATTGGTATGCGTCAGTTCGGTACTGTACGCTGTACGCCGCCTGGTCCACCCCGGGCGCAGCAACTATATAGTCGGTGGCAGCATCGTGTTAGCATTGTTGCTCGCCAGCCCATTAAGCTACATATTAGCCTGGAGCTGGACCTACCATGAGGTAATCCTGTGGGGGTTGGCCTGGAGCTTATTATTCATATCGGTTTATGCGGTTTGGGTGTTTGATACCAAGCACCGTACTTGGGTCCACGGATTACTGCTAGGGCTGGCGGTAGGCATGGCAGTGTTATGCCGCCCCACTATTGCCCTCACGCTCATCCTGCCGTATGCCTACCTGTGTGTCCATGCCATCATTACGGGTTACCGGCAACATAACTGGTTGGTAGCGCGGCAGCTGGGTGCCGGCATGGCCATATGTGCGCTGCTGGCGGCCGGTACGCTGGCAGTCAACTACCAACGCTGGGGCAGCCCGCTTACATTTGTGCAGCTGGATAAAAACGTGCAGCTGCTCACCTTATACCCAGAACGGGCTGCAGCACTACGTGATGCAGGCGAATTCAACCTGCACCGCCTGCCCTATTCGCTCCACTACTACTTCATGCCCAGCAGCGCCAACTTCAGCGCATCATTCCCATTCGTCACCCTCGATAGAAAGCTAGATGTTATGGACCATGCACCCCAGTACGACTACATCGAAGGTTCGCGCGTACCAGTGTTGCTGAGCGCATTGTACTTAGTATTCCTGGCTGGCGTAGGCCTGCGCAACTGGAGATGCCTGCGCAAGGCAGAGAGGACCCCTGTAGTCTGGCTGATTGCCGGCGGCACCATAGCCACCGCCGCCGTCCTGATGGTATACGCGGCGGCCGTACGGTATTCAGTAGAATTCCTGCCGCTACTTGTATTCCTGAGCCTACTCTGCCTAGTTACGCTGCCGCGCCAAAAGACGGCACCACCCACCAGACTGTACGTTATTGGCGGCACCCTGCTGGCAGTGTCAATCTATATGACGCAGGTAACCATGCTAGGTTACAAAGAGTTCATCTGGGACCAGCCGCCAGCTACCAGGGAACATATCCGGCAAGTACTACACTACCATCCGACTTCCAAGGAAACAAAACATATCATTAATGGTAAGCGCTACCCTGTGTATTAATAAATGGCCTGCGGATATATGAAAAATTCAGTTATTATGAGAGTAATACCTGGAAGGGTCAAGAAAGAAAGCACGAGCATTTACCTTGAAGACATCTGAGTACGCCAAGATGGCCCACTACGAACAAACCTATTGGTGGCATCTAGGCCGCCTGCGTATCATTGAAACATTCCTTAAAAAAGCCCGCGGCCAGAAGCGGGGAGCCAAAATCCTCAACATCGGCTGCGGTACCGGCGGCACTATTGATACGTTAGAGCACTATGGCACCGTCGACAATGTAGATATTTCTGATGAAGCCATCGCCTTCGTGAAACAAAAAGGCTACAAAAACCTCACCAAGGTTTCTGACATCACCCTCCCCTTTGCCAGCAAAACATACGACGTCGTAGGCGCATTTGACGTCCTGGAACATATCGAAGAAGAGGTCGCCGCCTTGGAACAATGGAAGCTCGTGCTAAAGGACGACGGCGCCATCGTGCTGACCGTGCCAGCCTACCAATGGTTATGGAGCGACCATGACGTCTCACTCCACCACAAACGGCGTTATACCATTAGCCGCCTGCAAAAGGCAGCCGACGCCGCTGGCCTGCGTCTGGAACGCAAATCGTACGCCATTGTCTTTTCGCTGCCGCTGATTGTCGGCTTCCGCGTCTTAAACAAAATACTTGGCCGTAAGGGCAATGCCGAGACTTCATATGTCGCGGTCCCCGAATTCGTCAACAAGCTCTTTACCCGGATGCTTTTCCTGGAAGCATGGACGCACAGCCACATTGCCTTCCCCTTTGGGACGTCTGTCGTCGCTATCCTGAAGAAAAAATAAAGCAGTTTGCGCGCAGTAGTTTACTTTGTCGCTGTAGGTTCTAGCAGTACGCCGTTTTTGGATACGTCCGGTACGCAGCACATATTACGGTTAAAACAGCATGGCCTACGCTCGCCCTTACGAAGTTTCGAAAATGAGACCTCTATACGTCGCTGGCGCGTTTCGGCTTGCTTTGTGGAAGTTATCCAGCGTATCCATTCCCAGCGCGCCATTGGTGTAATGCGTGTCCACAAAGGTTGCACATCCGGGGCGCCTGCCAACGCTGATTTCAGATCTGCCGGGATTGTAGGTTCCGGCCAGTCTTTAGTAGGTTCAATTGACAGCGTCACGGTATCCCCGGCTGCTCTGCCGATAGATTTCTGCATACCCTTGCTCACGTCCAGCCAGTGGCTCCAACTGCCGTCCGGCTCCAGAGCGGTATGGATCGGAAAGCCATTAATCGTCCCCTTTACCATTACCTGGCCGCGTGACGGCAGCCCCTCGCTTGCCTGCTTCGGCAACCTAAAGACCGTCCGCCTGCCAATTTTATAGAGTATAGCTTTGCAGGTAATTACCGACATATTACTAACAGTATACAAGCCGCCGGCGCATTACCGCTACTTATAACGACGCCCAGCTGGTATTCGGCGGCGACTGTTACCTAATATCCCAAAGCGACGTGCTAGTGGTATATCTATCAGACGACATCAGCATCGGCGGTTCACAGGAAATACTTAATGAATCCTAATCCTTCACAGCGGGCAAAGTAAAACTCAGTAAATGCCCGGACGGATAGCGGCTACGCCCTCTTCGCTGCGGCGTGCTCGAAGTAAACTTCTGTGCGCGTCTTCGCTGTGCCGAACCACCGACTACGGCCTTTTGCTGCGCAAAATTCCTGTCGGCGGCTCGATCATCAGATATACCAACCAAAAAGCCCAGCGATGCTGGACTCTTTGGTTGGTGCGCCCGGACGGATTCGAACCGCCGACCCCTTGTTCCGAAGACAAGTGCTCTAATCCGCTGAGCTACGGGCGCGCACCGCTGTATTATATCAGGCTTACTAGTGTTGTAACATCAGGCACCTAGCATTGAATACTGCTAATACATAATAATATGAGACAATGTGCCTAATGTTCACTGTGATACGGCAGTTTTTAAAGCGGGTCAGGCTGTACGAATGGATTGCCTTCGTGACTGGCTTTGTGCTGATGGCGTTCGAACTAGCCGCGTCACGCATCCTAGCACCTACTATCGGCACATCAATATATGTATGGACGAGTGTAATCGGAGTCATGATCGCTGCGTTAGCTATCGGGTACGCCTGTGGCGGCTGGCTGGCCGACCACCGCGGCGTAAAACAGGACGTTGGCTGGCTACTGCTGATAGCATCACTTAGCATTATCACTACCTGTCTATTCTACGATCCGGTCTTAGCCTCAGCTGTCGCCGTCACCCACGACCCACGCCTGCAAGGTGTCATTGCCTCTGCCATACTATTTGCGCCAGCCAGTTTCGTGATGGGTACAATCAGCCCATATCTGGCAAAATTGCGGGTACGTTCACTGGGCACCACCGGCCGGTCAGTCGCTACGTTAAGTGCACTCAACTCCCTGGGCGGCATCAGCGGTACATTCTCGGCAGGTTTTATATTCTTTAACTACATTGGCTCACGCGAAACGCTTGCCTTGCTGGCGGCAATAGTACTGGCGTGCAGCTGGCAATGTATGGCCGCAGCGCGCCATTGGCGAATACGCACAACACTTACAGTATTCCTATGCAGCGCCATTGCCTTGCAATTTGCTGGCGTCACCCAGGCCGGCACCGTAGCCAGTATCGATACGCCAACGTCACACTATAAGGTTGTCGACCTCCAACAAATGTTCGGTACGTTGCGGGTATTGATCATGGGGCCGGGCGGTTACCAATCGGGCGTATACACCAATGGGCCAAAAGAGCTTGCGTTTGACTATACCCATAAAATTGCAGATGTTGTGGCTGCCGCACCGCAAAAAGACCGCATCCTGATACTGGGTGGCGGTGCGTTTACGTTGCCGGAATACTTTGGCCGCATGTATCCAAATAGCCAGATAGATGTTGTCGAGATAGACCCGCAACTGCCCGCCATCGCCAAAAAATACTTCCGCTACGAACCGACGGCCAATATCCATACCATCTCACAGGACGGCCGCACCTACGTGCGCGATACGCAACACATGTACGACGTTGTAATAGTAGACGCCTACAATGATTCCAGCGTACCGTTTTCGATGGCCACCCGCGAATTCGCCAGTAGTCTGGCACGCATTGTGCGCCCTGGCGGCATAGTGACAGCTAATCTGATCGCCAGCGCCAATGCCGACTGTATGCCGTTACTCAGCGGTATCCACAGCTCATATACTGCGGCCTTCAGCCATGCAGCCCTCTATCCGTTAACAGACGCAAACATCACTGCCGTGCAAAACATCATTACGCTCTACAGTAATAGTCCACTGAGATGGGCAGAAAACATACCAGGCGCCAGCCAAACCAATATTACAGGAAGTCAGAAATTAACTGATAATTTTGCGCCTACTGAACGCCTCGTGCAGCAATGCGGCGCGTAACCTGTTAGCTAGCAAAGGCGCGTGACTCAGGCCACATAAAGTCCATCAGGCGGGCACCTTTAGTGCTCAGTTGTATCCAGGCATCACTGTACGTATTACGGCTCACCAGGATCAGCCCCTTATGGTGCAAGTTCTTAACAATGTGCAAGAGACGGGGACGGCTGATACGCAGGCTTTCCGCCAGGCTGGTAAAGTCTTCTTCGCCCATTTCTTTTACTTGCTGTAATACAATTGCGTAATCTTCAGGTAATTCTATTTTTTTCATAGTGCTATGTTCTCCGTTTACAAATATCAGTATGTACCGCGAAACTGAAAGAAAGCTTAGCGTTTTACTAAAGCACTACTATGTAAATTATTAAGGACGAAGGGACGAAGTTACATGGCGTACGATCTCACTGGCCTCGTTGGTCGGCACCACAAATACCGGCTTGGAGTGGGCTAAACGGCTGATACAGGTAAGGCTAATAGGTGCGTCGCAGGTGTCATTTTCGTGGGCATCTACGGTGATATCCAGGTAATGCAGGCGCTCTAGGATACGGGCACGGATGGGTGCAGACCGTTCACCGACTGTACCGGTAAATACCAACAGGTCCATGCCGCCCAGCACCGCCACCATCTGGCCGACCGCCTTCTGCACACTAAATATATATGTCTGGAGCGCAAGGGCGGACCGGTGGTCGCCGTCACTTTCCCGGCGTAACAGCTCCCGGATATCTGATGAGCCACCCAAACCCAGCAAACCACTGTGGTTGTTGAGGTAATCCTCAACGCCGGCTTCGTCCAGGCGGAACACTTCTTGCAAGGCGTGTACCGCCGTAGGATCGATACTGCCGGACCGCGTAGCCATAACCACGCCTTCCGATGGAGAGTAACCCATAGTAGTGTCGGCGCTGTGGCCGCCCTGCACTGCAGTGACGCTCGCACCGCTGCCAAGATGGCAGACGATTACCTTTGGCGGCAGTTTTTCTACCTGCTTCAGGGCATGGATAGCGCCGCCGACCGATAGGCCGTGATATCCAAAACGCTTGATTTCAAACCTGTCTGCGTCCTCAAGGGAAATGCCATAATTCCAGGCATAGTCGGGCTTTGTTATGTGGAATGCACTATCCGACACACCTACTACGGTAGCCTTCTTAAATTGCTTGCGCAGCATCGCCAGCTCGTCCAGTGTGGCCTGGATGTGGATTGGCGAACGGCTGGCCAGCGTCTTCAGGTGTTCTATAAAACTATCTGTTATTACCCGGTCCTGTAAAAAATAAGAACTTGGCGCCACGATTGCCAGGCCGATCTGGCCCACATGTTCACCTTCGTGCAATATGCCGTTTTGCCGTAATACTTCCACTACGGAACCGGCGGCTTCAGACAAGTGCGGCAGGCCGGTATGGATATAATGCTGGCGTCCAGCCTGCAAGAGTGTACACACCACTTTGCCCTCTGCGTGCTCAAAGTGGAGCTGGGCGCGTTCGTGGTGCCCGGCATACAGCGCATACTTACGGCTGGCGCTGCCAGGGTTCGCTACCAATGTTATATTGCTGTCCATACTACTTACGTTTATTGTATAGCCCTTTCCGATACAAATCCAACCGGTTGTCCACATAAAACTCTTTGCTATACTCAAGCCAATGACCGAACAATACCGTTCCCGTAGGTTCGAAGAAGAGGCGCGCATACAAGCGTACCTTGCCAGACTGCCGACAGATAAAATCGGCATCACTGTTAGCCAGGCTACCGGACATATGTCGGAGAATAATACCCGGTTTGATGAAGCACTTCTGGACTATGTTAACCAAGCTGATATCAATCCGGATGCTGTAGAAAAATACACCAAACCACTGGAAGATTATTACGAGCAGTTCAACGCGGTAGCCAGCGCTATCGATGACGGGCCGCCCGGCCACAGACCGTTGCCTGAAGGTGTCACATATCTGGATGAAGGTTTCTTTTTTTATGCCTACCTTTACCAAGACCCCTCAGGCGCCAAGCACGTCATAAAAGTACCGCAGGGGCATAGCTTCGGTTCCCGCGCACGGACATTCATAGGCACGGCAATAGCCCTGGTACGCTCCAAAGGCAACGATGCCTTAGAACAGGTAGAGGGCCTCTCGCTCACAGAAAAATTGCGTATTGTGACCCGCTACGAGGACGGCCCTTGGTTTGCAACACTCAGCACCGAACAGCTAGCCAAAATCCCGCGCGAGCATGTGCAAAAATTGGCCGCAGACCTCAAGGACAGTGCCCGTCGTAACGTAGCCGCCGATATGCACGGCAAAGGCAACCTGCGATATAACCCGGATAAAGGTTTCATATTGCTCGACCCGCATAGCGCAGCCGAATATAGGGTAGACAAATTTCAAAATACTAGAAGTGTCAGCAATATAATCCAGCATTTACTGCATGATACCCCGCCGGGAGATGCGCAGAGTGCGGCACTACGCTTGAGTATAGCCGAAGAACTGCTCAGGTCTGTTGGTCCAGACTTTGCAGACCTTGCCGATATGCCTGGACTGCTTTCCCCGTTAAGCCGCCGGGCAGGCGACGCCATACCACCTCCCTGGCCACCGGCAAAAACCAGCCTGCCAGACACATCAGCCGGGCGTGAGGCGCAAACCCGCCATACCGCCAGCACGACTGGCACCACCGCAGCCTACGGTGACAGCGTGCTGCTGCGCACCGGCACTGTCATCGCCGAACAGGTCCAGTCGCTCCCCCTTGCCCGGCTGCAGCAGGCAGCAGAACACCTAGCGGCTGCCTTGGATATCAGCAGCGCGGTAGACGCTTCCGCCCAGGTGGGATTCAATACTCATCTCATGGGCAGTCAGCAACACCTGGAACGCGCCGTCGCCGAGTTTACTAATGCCAGAGAACAATTCAACATATACCTAGCCAGCATCGGCCTAAAAAGGCTTACATACCCTACTGAATAACCTCAGCCTCGAGTCTCCGCCCTACTGGCTGACTTCTGGCTCTGACGTATCACGTAGCCAATAAAGCCAAGTAAAACCAGGTTGAAGAAAAACCCCGGCAGGGCCTCAAACTCTACCCGCAAAAACATAAACACCTGGGTCAGAAAAATATTTACCAATGTTGCCCGCCGGAACTGTTCGTAAGCCTGCAGCCGCGACCGGCGCAGCAGCAGCGTACCGTACATAACAAAGCTGGCCGCTACCAATGAAGCCGCCAGCTGTCCGATCGCCAGCTCTACAAAAAACGGCAAGCTCTCGTGTAATACTCCAAATACGTTGTCGATATATTGGCTCAGCGTCCACAGGCCACCCAGCACAAAAATAAGTACTTCACATATAAAAAACGTCCGCACCCAGGCGCTTGTATCACGACCATGCCACAAAGTATGGTATGTAGCCTGCGTCCACGCCCAAAGCCGTTGCAGCCTATTAGGTTCAGGTAACGGTACAGTGCGCATGTTGCGCAATAGCCGCTGGAGACCCTGGGTGACCGGGTCGTCCTGGCTGGCAGCTTCCAGCAGGCCACGCACACGCTCTTTCTCTAGCGGGTCCATGTCCCGTACAATCGCCTCTTCCAGCTGGGCCAACGCATTCAGCTGGTATTCCCGCGAGGTGTACACATTGCGCCGCGACAAAAAGTTAATCGTCAGATATAGCACTACAAAAATTACATAAATAATGCCGATTGCCGGCTGGTAAAAATAATTGTTATCGCGGGTAATAAACTTGCCCAGCTCATCAATAAACACTCCAAAGCCCACGCCGCCAGCAATCGCCACCGCACGCTGGGCACGGGCACCTAAAAATGACAACGCCAACACGAGGGCCGCCAGCATCAGCATGCCGCCCCACAACATATGGGCGATATGCAGGCCGCCAGACCCCAGCTGCGGATAGCCGGTCAAGTACAGATAGAAACGCACTGAAAGCAAACTGGTAACCGCCGAAAGCATAAACAGCTCCAGCTGATCACGGGCACGGACATTGCGGTAAAAAATACCTGACATATCTGTAGTATACGCTGATTTTAGCACGGGAGGTCAATTGACCCTCCATACCACATATGCTATAAAAATTAGATGTCTATCGAAACAGCGGTCATTCCTTTGGCGGGTGCCGGCACCCGTAATCTGCCAGAAACATCTGCTGTCGAAAAGTGCCTCATGCCCGTCTATACCAACGAAGGTGCTATCCCTGTGGTGGATTTTATGGTGCGTGATTGTGCTGCAGCTGGCCTGCAGCGCGTGATATTCATTACCACACCCCGCGGCCAGGAACAGCTGACGGATTATTTCGGCGCAATACCCGGCCATCTTACCCAGCAGCTGACCGCCCTCGGTAAAACTGCCCCGTTAGAGCTCGAACAAGCCCGCCGCGACAGCTATGGCCTGCAGATTGAGTACATTATCCAGCTCCCGCAGCCGTATGGCACTACAGTTCCTATCTATCTCGCCAAATCAGCCTTACAGGGAGAAAAACGCTTTGCCCTGATGGGCGGAGACGATTTCGTATACCATCCTGATGGCACATCCGAAATGGCCGAAGCCATAAAAGGCTGGGAAGAAAACGGTGCCGACCACGCCATTATGGGTTTGCCGGTATCTCGTGAAAGCGCCCCAAACTACGGCATATTGCAGGCCCGCAACCGCCGTCTAATAGCCATCGACGAAAAACCACCGCTCAGCCGCGTACCGCAGCATCCCGTCGCCAACATTAGCCGTTATCTGTTAAGTGACGCCATATGGACCGAAATTGAAGCCGAAATGGCCACCGACCGCGGCCAAAACGAACACTACGTCACCTATCCAATCGCTGCAGCACTCGAGCACGGCCAATCCTTCTATATACACCCTGTCACGGGATACTACCTGGATGGCGGCAGCCCACAGGGCTTGCGCAAAGCCAGCAACTTTATTGCCGACAACCCGCCGTTTTCCCCACTAGGCTAACGCTTGTAACCCATCTGCACCAGCAGATATTTTAGCTTCGCACGGATAACGTCCATGACCGGTGCCGGGAAGTCGTTGTGGCCAAAGGGGTTCATTTCGTGGTGGCCTACCATCATTTTGTCGACTGTCCCGGAAACACTATGGCTCTTGTCGATGTATTTGTTGTCAATCAGGAACTTGGCGTCCAGATACACATCGTTTTCATACTGCGCAGCAGATACACCCACTTGCGACGGCGCGTGGTTTTCGTTGCCCCACGAGGTGCTGTTGAAGCCTTTTACATGGCTAGCGCGTGATTTTGTAAGCCAATACACTTTGCTTTCGCTGCCTACTTTGTTAGTGTCAAACTGCACGCCTAAACTGCCTGAATGCTGCATAGTCCAGGCAAATTTCGTGCCGTCGTAGGCATCTACGCTACTGTTAGTGGCAGTATAATGATGTACTAGCCGCTTGATGACGCCCTTTGGCTTTGGCGTGCCCTGGCCGTTACGGTTGCCGTCGTAGTTATCCATCAGCTTAGGCACTTTACCGGTAAGGTCCACGAAATCGTCCTGTTGAAATTCTTTAAACCCTTCTGGTGATACGTGTGCATTGTTCAGGTTTGATTCGATAATCTTGATGCGCTCAGCGCGGCCGATGTCGCGGTCTAGCTTCTTCTTGCCATTAGGTAGGGTGATCCAGGCGCCGCTGCTTTCATTCACTTCCAGTATTTGCTGGCGTTCACTATTCTTATACTTCAATTTAAAGCCCAATTTATACCGTGGTTCCTTTGCGGCTGGCACTTCAGGGCTGGACGTCACGGGCTTCGGCAATGGCACGATATGCTGTATTTCCTTGATCTCTTCCACTTTTGTAATATCGTGGGCCTTTATGGCTTTGCCACGATTTAAGACATTAGTTTTGTAGCTAGAATCTGTCGCCCAGGCCATGCCGTCGTCCAGTAAGGCATCCAATGTTTTCGAGGAGTCATTTTCGTGGCCCAGTGCGTCATGGAACCAAGGTGATGTCTTCAGTTTGTCGCGGTAGCCTAAAATACCGGCTTGCATGTCCTTGTATACACGGAAGTTGTCCGGTAGGTGTCTCAGCTTGCCGTTCACTTCTTCGGTGGTCATCATCCGCACTTTCGGGCCCTTCCAGTTATCCTTAGCCTTAATACCGAAGTAGTTGTGGTATTTCTTACCCAATGATGATGTGCCGTTGCCTGTTTCCTGCGACCACTGGGCGGTCATAACGTCAGTATTTACGCCCTTTAGCTCGCCCTTGTATTTCAGTTTGATGACAGTATCGGCAAATTCAGTTAGACCGGCTTTTTGCTCGCCTGTAAGTGACAAACTGTTGATCACCTGTTCTTGGCGGTCGCTCAGCTGGGCGACTTTCTCTATGACAATCTTACTAACTTGCTCTGGCTTACTATGGGAGGAATCTGTGCCATATGATGTGACGGCTGCGGCGCGGGCCGCTTCTGGCTTCAACTGGCTCGCTGCAACCGCCAAGTTCAAGCCCACCGCACCAATCAATAAGGCGGACGTGAGCCTATTGCGTCTTTGCCTGTCCGTAACCTGCTCTTTAGCAGTGCTGGCGGCACGTTCCAGCATTGTCTGCGGTGCACGGTGGGTGCCTTCATACTCACCGGCCCGGCTAGGCTGGGTGCGCACACGGGTTACGAAGAGATTATTGTAAGTACGTGCTGCCGGTACAGGTCCTATGGCTGGTTCTTGGGCATGCTCTTCACGACGATAGCGCCCCGGCACATCAAGCGCAGCCGCTACAGCAACTGAACCCGTATCGCGGGTTGCATGTGCACGGACCGATTCTACCAGCGGCTGCTCAGCGGCTTGCCCTACGGCTTGCTCCGCCGGGGCAGATACGGCAGCCTGGCCGCGGAATAACGATGCATCTTCTGGGCGCCATAAGCGTTCAAGCCGTACGGTGTCCATCATAGAATCGCTATGTGCAAAGCGGCCGCCAGCCCTGCGTTGTTCGTCATCCACTAGCTGCTGAAACTCACCAGTAATCGACAATACGTTGTCAGGATTTACTAAGCCTCCGTCGACGGCTGCAGCTAATACAGCTGGGTCGATGCCGGACTTAGATTGTACAATTGGTTCAGGGGAAAAGGTTTCCATATTTTCGTACCCATGCTGCTTATGGCATAAGTCTCTCTGCCCTGCGCACCGAGGGCGGTGGCTGGCGTCCGGCAATATACACCTTATGTCAAATCCATTTCAACCACTTTCCAGGCCGGTCGTTTTCCACCCGAACAGCCTGCCATAGCAAAAAAACGTCAAAATGACGCACAATAACAGAGATACGCTGCTTACGGTTAATTAGATATGAAACGGTCTATAATGTTGTATTCAAGTCAACAATAGAATGTGATAAATATCACAAACTTTTATACAATGTAGGCATCCTGTTTGCCGATTTCAACGGTCACATAATACTTGGCGCCCCGTGCCCATGTAGGCATAGATACGTTATGCTGGCCCGGGTCTAATACCTTTTCAAGGATAACTTTCGCCTTAGGATGGAAAAAAATAGACAACCACCACACCGTTACGCGCACAGGCTGTTTCTGCAGAAGCGTAATTGTCGCCATGTGTGATGGACGGTCATATGCTGGGATTACACGCCCTGCCTGGGGGACTGTTAATGCAGCATTGATCTGGATGGCCAGCAGTGACGGAATAGGTGCAAGGCTGCGTACAAAAATAATATGCGGGTTCTTTTGGCGATAGGTGGACTGTAGCGCGGTAATCTGTTGCTCGGTAAGCGCCTGGCCGAATGTAACCACATCAGTATGGGTCATGTCCATCCTATCCAGCTCACTAAAACTTTCGGCACGCACAACAAAATGGTTGTTCCCGACCACTATTTCTTCCAGCTCGTCTAACACTTGCGAGCGTTCGCCTATAAGCAATACCGTTGCCATAAACCTATTCTACCTAATTCTTCCAGATCATTGCCAGCACAAGCAATACTAATGCCGACAGCACGATAGCACCCCCGGCGGCAATGCCCGCGTAAAACGCTAATACCAGGCCCGAGAGTACCGTAATAAGCGCGCATACCACCCCAAGACCTATCGTAGAGATAAACCCTTTCGTAAAACGGCTGGCGGTCACTATCGGCATAACCAGCAAAGCGCTAATCAACAGTCCGCCCACGATGCGCAGCGACAACACGACTACCGCAGCGGTCAGTGCCACCAAAGCGTAGTTCAAGAACGTTACGCGCCGTCCGGCGATGCGGGCGCTATCTTCATCAAATGCTATATGCAGTAATGTACGGTAGTTCACGCCAACGAATACTGTGGTCACAACCGACACCGCCAAGAGCGTATAAACATCCACCATATCAGTGGTGGCAATACTGCCGAACAGATATGCCGTGAAGTCCGTGTTGGCACCCTGGGCGAGGTTTGCCAGTACTACAGCCAGCGCCAAACCGCCACTCATTAAGATGGCAAGGCCTATTTCACCGCTAATACGGCGGGCTTGCCGCAGCCACTCCAGCAGCAATGCGCCAGCAACCGTTACCGGTACCGCCACTAATATTGGTGCCTGTCCCAACAAAAGCCCTGCACCGATACCTGCCAGGCTCACATGGGCCAGGCTGTCACTTATTAAGGCGTAGCGGCGCGCCACCAGAAAGCTCCCCAGCACTGGCACGGTCAAAGCCACTAATACGCCTGCAAAAAGCGCCCGCACCATAAAGTCGTAGTGGAATATTTCAGGCATGCTTGCCCCCGTGCTGGTGGTGTAGCTGCATGTGGTATTTCGCATAGGCCTGCGGCAGGTAGGCGTCGGCTTCAAAGTGTTCTGGCGGGCCGTCATACAAAATAGTACGGTTCAGGCACAGCACACGGGTGACCATTTTCAGCACCGTATCTACCTCATGCGACACCATCATAATAGTCGTGCCCACGGCGTGCAGCTGTTGCAGTAAGGCGTAAAACTCCTCCTGGCTGTGTTCGTCGATGCCTGTGGCCGGCTCATCCAGGATCAGCATACTGGCATTGCCTGCCAAAGCCTTGGCAATACTTATCCGCTGTTGTTGTCCGCCGGAAAGTTCGGTAAAACGTTTGCCCGCAAAGGCGTCCATATGCACCTTAGCTAATGCGTCCAGTGCTTGGGCGCGGTTGCCATTTGAACCTAACTTTACTACTTCCAACACACTGATAGGCACCATGCCCTGGTACAGCGCGCCACGTTGCGGCACATAGCCCAATACCGCCCGTTCACGGTGCACCGTCCCGGAGCCGGGCTGGAGTAAGCCTAATAAAACCCGCAAAAATGTCGTCTTGCCAGCACCGTTCGGGCCAATCAAGCCAATAAATTCACCTGAATGCACGCAGCATGTTATGGCATCCAACACTATTTCAGAGCCATACCGTACACTGACGCTGTCCATATCTACCTGAAGCGTCTTATTGGCATGCAAGGGCCGTGCGGAGGTTACGGAGGTTTTCCTGCTGGACACTGAGGTAATTTTTTCCTTGTTTTTGATCTGCATCGCGTAATCCTTCGATTGGGTCAAATACTAATGTTTTTGCGCCGGCTTCTGCTGCTATCGTATCAGCTAGGCGCGGGCTGGCCAACTGTTCAAAAAATACATACTGGATATGCTGCTCCCGTACCAGGCTGGCAAGCTCTGCCATGTGCGCGGCACTCGGCTCAGCGTCAGGGCTAAGCCCAGCAATTGGCACCGCCGTAAACCCGTACCGTTTACTCAGGTAGGCAAATGCACTGTGTGATGTGACTATCTGGCGCAGCCGGCAATTAGCCAGGCCCGTGTAGTAATCGGCGTCCAGCTGGGCGAGCAGCTTTTTGTAATCAGTGGCATGCTCCGCATAATACGTCGTATTGGCGGGGTCAGCCTTACTGAAACCGCTGGCAATAGTATCTACAATCTGCTGGGCAAGGACAGGGTCCAGCCAGAAATGCGGGTCCTGCACTGTATGCGACCCGTCGTCTTCATCATTTGACGTGATAAGGTCCAGGCCGCGGCTAGCCGGTATCGCTTCGCCTTTATACGTCCGTATGAAGTCAGCCGCCCATGGTTCCATATGGGTACCGTTATACAAAAATACGGGTGCCCGCTGGACGTCAGCCAACAGCTTGGCAGGCGGTTCAAAATCGTGCGGCTCCGAGCCAGCCGGCGTAACATTCGTAACATACACTTTGTCGCCACCCACCTGACGTGCAAAGTCATATAGCGGGTAGTAAGACGCCACTACGTGCATCTTTCCCTCAGACTGCGTCGCCTGAGACGAACGGCGCACCGTCAGATTAACGCCAGCCGCCACTACCGCCAGCACGAGTGCGGTTGCCAGTATTTTCTTCGCAAGAGATACGTGGGCCATAGTGCCCTTATAATAATCCGGGCACTACATTACTGCAAATATGTCGCAATTTATGCTATAGTATTGCATCATGGATGCAAACGCCCAGGCTATATTGCAAAAAATACTGAAAGATAACTCCTGCAGCCTCACCAGGCCACGTCAGATCGTGTGCCAACTGTTATGGCAGCACGAACCGCAAAGCATGCACGAATTAGGTGTCCGTTCACAGGGTTTGTTAGACCGCGCCAGCCTATATCGTACCGTCAGCCTATTTGAACGGCTCGGTATTGTGCAGCGGCTCTATATTGGCTGGAAATATAAGGTTGAGCTGAGCGACATATTCTCACACCACCATCACCACATCAGCTGCTTAGGCTGTGGCAAAATAGTCGCCATTACCGAAGAAACCGAAATAGAACAGCTCATCAGCAGCCTAGCCGCGCAACACGGTTTTAGCGCCCAAGGCCACCAGCTGGAAGTACGCGGCTATTGCGCTGCCTGCCAGAAAAATAATAAAAAGCTGGCTACCGGGAAACTTTAAAGTGGCGGCGGACGGTAGTTTCACCAAGCTGCGCCGAACCCAGTAATTCCAGCTTTAAGGGCACTTCGTAGCTGCCAAACAGCCGGACACCTTCACCTAAATCCATTGGTTCGATCACTAAGATCATTTCATCCAATACTCCCAGCATGGCGAGGCGGCCATTGAGTTCACCACCGCCAATAATGCCTACTTTGCCTGCAGCAGGCATGTCGTGTTTCGAACCGATGGCCAGCGTGTTAAGGCCGCCGGTGTCCAGTAGCTCGTCTTCGGTCACCACGATATACTGCGGGCCTTTTACAAACTCATTGCCGTCCCGCATGATCTCGAAGGTCCGCCGGCCCAGCAGGACTATGTCGCAGGATTGCACAAACTTTGCAAAATCTTCCCATGCGGCGTCGCTCCAAGGAGTTTCGTCATCTGTGCCGGCGATAAAGCCGTCACGGGATATTGCCATATATAATACGTTTGCCATGCCTTTATTTTACCGTATTAGACGTTACCCTTAGCTTCTTTGGCCGCATTGAATTGGGCTGCATATACTTTAGCTTTCGCGAGCAGGGTCTCGTAATTTCTTATTGCAACTTTATGATCAGTAGACTCGGGGTCGGAAGAAATGTAACGAAGGTGCGTCCTAGGCACTATTTCGTCTAGCGACTTGTTCACCAGGTCGCCAACAGAGAGGCGTTCTCTGCCGATGAGTAGTGTGGCTTCAGGGTCTAAAACGGCCAACGGCACATCATCAAGCGAATTGCATAGCTGGGCGGCTGTTGTCCCGGAGGGTTGTTTGGGGACTGTCGCACCTGGAAACTGCCGCTCTACCGCAGCCTTTAACCAAGCCGCGCGTGCTGGGCCCATGGTACGTACGCTAGCCAGCCCGTCAGTCCCCATTAATACACCGTCCCGCACACTCACCACGCCCATCCGTTCCATTGCGCCTAATATACGCTTGGCATTATGCTGTTCTTCCGCTGGCGCACTTTCAGTCAGCACAGAGATACCCTTTAATAGGTAACGAGTTATCGGAGGTGCTTCGTGGGGCACGGTATCACGGGACTGCACGTAGGGCGTCGCACCTTCTACTATCTGCGTCGCTACTGGCAGTGATCCAATACCCCAGGCGCCGAACAGCTCGCCTTTCATACTTTGTACATGTGCGATATCAGCCAGGGCACCGCCCAGGTCGCTGGCAATCTTACCCAGCAATTCCCTAAGCTCTGCGGCGCGTTCTTGGCCACTCTCTGCAGTCACTTCACTGACGCGTGCATGCGCGGATGCCATAGCCTCATGTGCGGCCTGGACATATCCGACGGCAAAGTGAATATCACTTTCAAAAGTATTATCAATTTCTCCGGCAATGTTTTCCATACTCATCACCAGATAATAGAGCCGACTCGCACATTTTGCAAACCAAGTTGCCTATTGCTGCTGCTTTGCTTCGAGGAACTTAGCAGAGTATAGTTCTGCGCGCCTACGAAGTGTATTGTACGATTTTCTTGCATCTTCGTACGCATAAGAACCGGGCCTTGGCGCTGAACCTCCCCAGATTATTTTTATGATTTTACTAAATGGCATATTTAAAATTTCATCTGTCGTAAAATGGGACAGTTTAGGCAACAGCTGCCGCTTAGGGTCGAATATATGCGCGGGCACCTCTGCAAGCGAAGCGCACAGCTTGGCTGCTAAAACCGGGTCAGGCTTCTCCGACACCTCCAGGCCTGGCATACGGTCTGTAACCTGTTTAACAATCCAGTCTATCCGTTTTTCACCCATACTTCGCGTAGCACGCAACCCATCGGTACCAAATAGCACCACATCACGTAGCGTGTTAATGTCAGCCCACTTCAACACGCTCGCTATACGGGCGGCAATTGTTTGGTCGTCAGCACTGCCGTCATCTTCCAGGTCTTCAACATCCACCAATAACTCCTGTGGCGAGGAGAACACCGTAGCTTCAGGAGTATTCGTACCACTGCCCGTGTTAGTAGCTGTTTCCGTAGAGGCTACAGAAGCCACCGGGGCAGGCACGAAGCCCCAGGCCGCAAAAAGCCCCGCTTTGACCTCTTCACTCATATGGATGCCTGCCGCAACAGCACTTATATCGCCTGCTATTTTTGCGAAAATATCATTAAGGTCCCCTGCACGTTCTTGGCCACTTCCGGCAGTCAGCGCCGTTAATTGCCGGTGGGCATCCTCAATCTGTGCCAGGGCAGTAGCAATAGAGCCTGCCGCTGCGGCAACCCGCTGTACAAATATATCTTCAATTCTCCGGCCAACTTCTTCTACGCTCATAGCACGTAATAATAGCCTGAACTAATGCTATACACAACCAGAATTTATAGTCTTATCAATAATGTGTAATCGAGAGTAGTTTCGCCAGTATACTGTAAGCTACGCTTGGCCGGTCTTACGCCTGGCTACCAATAGCCGCAAAATTATCGCCATTGCAGCAATACGCTAGACTAGGGCAAGATAAAAAATCAGTCAATGAAAACCCAGAAATATAACTGTCTTGAAACCTCACCTACCTCAATGTGCGTATTTGCGTATTATGAGAGGTTTGGGGTGCCAAAAGACGTCTGCTGTACTCTTTTAGATCTGCTTGAGTGATTATTGACAGTGGCGATGGAAGTTTATAGAGCGGGAACCAGCCAATCTCATCGCACTTATCAGGCTCCATTATTTTAGGTTCTTGCCCTCCCTTGAATCGCGCCAGAAAAGTTGTAGCAACCCAGTGCTGTCCCTCGGCGGGTATAAGGTGATCGGCAGCGGGAAATTGCTCCACAATCTCAATATCTGTGCCATATTCCTCAAGCATTTCACGCCTTACGGCTTGTTCTAGAGTCTCGCCAAATTCTACGCTGCCTCCCGGCGTTTCCCAGTGCCCGCGCTCGTTTTTACAATTCTGGCTACGCTTTGATAAAAACAGCTCACCCTTGCCGTTAAATACCATCGCTCCGGCTGAAACACCAATATAATCCACGCCCTTTTTCATATATCAATTTTAGCAAGTTGGATTGATAGCCGCCAGTTCGATGAGTACACTACTTCGCTTGCTGTTGAATTAACGTGCGAATTTGTTTATAATTTAAAGTATAAGGGGGACAAAATGCCTACTATTTTACCGATTTCGGACTTACGTAACTACACTGACGTACTAAACCGTGTGGACGTAGATAAACCCGTCTACCTGACTCGCAACGGTCGGGGTACCTATGTGATTTCTAAGCTTGATGATTATGATCGAGATACTACAGCAGAGCAGCTAATAGCAGAGATTAAGAAAGGTGAAGAGTCTGCAAAGAAAGGCCCAACACTTTCTGTAGAGGATGTGGCAAAAAGCCTTAACGTCAAACTATGAAGGTCGTTTTTCTGCCAGCGAGTCAGCAGGACTTAGCAGAATTACTGTCGTACATACGTAATGAATTACAAAACCCGACTGCAGCAGACAACATAGCAGCTAAAATCTTGCAGCGTATCCAGTCGCTAGGAAGCTTTCCGGAAACGGGAGCTAGTCTAGAGAACATTGACCCACAACTGGGCAACTACCACTATTTAGTGGTAGACAACTATCTGATTATCTACAATGTTGCAAATCAAGTGGAAATAGTAAGAATTCTATATGCTCGCTCCGATTACATGCAATTACTGCGAGCCTAAAGACAGAGAGATTGGGAATAAATAGAAAGGTTCTGGGCGAAAGAAATACAGAACCTTTTATATCCATAAACTATGCATGGTACGGCATTCTTACTATACAAGGTTAGAACGATGCCATATGATATAATAATCATATGAGCAAAGTATTTGCGGCTATTATCACCGAAGAAGATAACACCTTTATTGCGTCCAACCCCGACACGGGCGTCGCAAGCCAAGGCGAAACTTTAGACGAGGCCCTTTTGAATCTTAAAGAGGCTCTTGAGCTATATTTGGAAGAGTTAGGGAGCGACGCCAAAAAGAGTCTACCCAACTTCAGCCATTCATTCCTAACTACGATTACCATTTAGTATATGCCCATAAGCGGCCAACAAGCCATCAAGGTTCTTGAAAAGCATGGTTTTGTCGTATCCCGACAGCGCGGTTCGCATGTCGTACTCATCAAGCAAGGCCAGGCCAGTAAGAAGATTACTGTTGTACCGCTTCACAAGGAGCTGAAGAAAGGCACGATTCGCGGCATCGCTAAACTTGCAGGACTGGATGGTAAAGAATTTGGACTTTAGCTTACGAAAATACTAGCTTCAACGCTTCGTATCGCGGCAGAACCTCTTGCTTGATGTCTATGCATGGATAAGGACGTGACTAAACGGCTTCTACAGTAAACAGGTGGGCCGATAGCTAATTATATCGTCCATTACAGATATGAACCAGTACCGGATTACGGAGAAATCATCAAAAAGTTAGGCGACGTCATCTTCATAAAACCGGCTAACCTTTCAGATGAGGTTGCAAGTCAAATTCGCGAGGTTGCCCTTCAGGCCTATACGGCTTTAGAGTGCAAGGGGTTCGCTCGGATAGATATGTTCTTAACCGATAAGGGTAAAGTCCTCGTTAACGAGTTTAATACGCTTCCCGCCTTTCGCGACGATAGCTCATACCCTAAGCTTTGGAAAGCAACCGGAATAACTCCATCTGTGTTATGGGACAAAATTATTGATTTTGCACTGGCAAAAAATTGATTTTTTCTAACGGCTGGGTGAGAGATAATTCAGGATATATGCTCTTGGTTACACTATCTATCTCATGCCGTAGTTGTGGGAAAACCACTCCTTCACGTGCCGTCACCCCTTCTAGGCACCAAAAAACACGTTCTGAATAGCCAAAGCCGCAAGCGGGTGGCATGCCATACTCCAACGCTTCAACGTAGTCGATATCTAGCATCATCGCTTCATCATCGCCAGCGTCACGCATCGCCTGTTGTTCATTAAAGCGCTTTAGCTGATCGATAGGATCGTTTAGCTCTGAGTATGCTTTGCATAATTCACTTCCACCAAGGAGCAAATTGAATTGCTCAGTTAGTTCTGGCCTACCTGGTTGCACCTTGGCTAGGGGCTGAAGAAAAGTGGGAATATCTACCAAAAATGCCGGTCCGGTAATGGTTGTACGGTATTTTTTCCATAATTTATCAATACCGCGAGAGCGATTCTCGCTTTTTTCAACTTCAATATGATGTTCTTTTAATTGCTGCTTGACGTCTTCTAGCGAGCATGTAAAAACGTTGAGTCCATATTGCTCCTGCATGACGTTTACAAAGCTAACTTTGGGCCAACGCTGATTATCAGGCCCAAGGTCTACTTCCATTCCGTTTGCTAGCGTAAATTGACGGGTGCCCCATGTACGATCAGCAACAGTATGGACAAGTCTTTCGGTTAGTTGCATGCCTTGTTCCCAGTTCGCATATGCCCAATACCATTCCATAGCAATGTGCTCCGGCAAGTGCTCGTCAGAGTAATTCTCATTGCGGAAACGGGCACCAATGTCAAAGACTTTCTCATAGCCACCAACCAGCAGCCGCTTTAGGGGGAGTTCGTGGCTGATGCGGAGGTAGAAGTCCTGTCCTAATGCATCCATGTGAGTCACAAAAGGGTTGGCGTCTGCACCCCCAGTAGTCTGTTCCAAGATTGGAACATTAATCTCTAAAAAGCCTTCATTAAGTAAGAACTCGCGTGTCGCTTGCCAAAATTTGCTGCGACGTATGAAACGTTGGTATACGTCTGGATTCGCGTTGGTGTCTACATAGCGGCGGCGTAATCGCTCTTCTTTATTCGTAAAACCATCTTGAGCTGAAGGTAAAGGCCTAAGTGCCTTTGTAAGTAATCTAAGCCTATGGACGCCTATAGATATTTCACCAGTTTGAGTCTTGATGACTGGGCCTTGAGCTTCAATAAAATCGCCTGTATCAAGTAGGGAGAGTTCTTTGACTCCTAACTGACTCTTTACGGCATTTAAGCCTTCGACGTCATTTTCGTGGAAGAATAGTTGCAGAGTATCGGTTGCATCTTTTATAACGACAAAAGCAATTTTTCCAAATTTACGGATATTGACAATACGGCCAACTACACTGACCTCTGTATTCTCTAGAGCCGAGAATTGATTCTTTATCTGGCCCAGTAGGTGTGTACGCATTGCTTCGGCTGGATACGGATTTAAACCCAGTTTCTTGAGTTCATCTAATTTACGTAGCCGCTCGTCGCGATAGTCTTTAAGAGTTGCCATACGGTACTAATACTATATGAAATAACGTCAAAGGCCAAGCGGGCCGTTTCACGAACAGCCATATGGGATTCGAACCCATGGAACAGATTGAATCCAGCCTAAAAATAAAAAGATGCTCGCCACTGAGCATCTTCGTATCTATAAACTGTGCATGGTACGGCATTCTTACACAGGTTAGAACCGTCTTTATGTCGTCTGGCTCACTGTCACTACAGGCATAGCAGGAATCACGATGCCCAATTCGTTAGTTTTGCGCGCCTGTTCGAGCTCCGATGAAAATGCCTCACTTGCATCCTTTAATCTAATAACTTTCCCCTCATCAATGAAATGGGGATTGACGTGGCGAAACTTCTTATAGACTGTGGTGTCGCTCTTGCTTAGATGCGCCAATGACTTGCTTCTTAAGATGCTGAGTATACTTTGAACTGTCTGGTTTTTCGATTCACGGAGTTTACCAAGTACAAAATCATCGTTTTCCCAAAAATCTGCCATAACCACTGTATTATCTTTGAGGGCCTGGCGTAAGACATCGGCAAAGAGCCTGTAACGAGCAACGGCCTCAAAGCCTCCCCAATGCTCCATTTGCAGCTTCAAGAATTGCCTGGCAAACAAGGTAGCTGCCTCTTGATCTGCGAATACAATACGGCCATCTTCCACAGTGAGCGCTGCGATACAGGTTTTAGCGACATCTGCTGGAAATTCTCGCAGCGAGTAGTCAACCCTGTCAGCACAGAGGTCAGGTGAGTCGCGCTCAAGCAATCCAAAATGATGGTAGTCAGTAATTCTCTCGGCCTTATAGCCATGTTTTTCAAGGATATTGGGTATCTCTGAATTGAGGATAAAATCTTCGTGTTGTTCATCCTGGTAGCCTTCGACACCACCTTCGCCGATAACCCAATCAATAACATGCGAAAAGGCAGTATGCGATACGTCGTGCAGCAGCCCGGCAATTTGTTCTTCTTCGGAAGCGCCTAGCATTCTCAGGAGAAGCATTACACCAACAGAGTGCTCGTATCTCGAATAGTTTTTATGATGATAGAACTCATCGGGTATACCGTACTGGGCGATGCCTTTGAGCCTTTGGAGTGGCCTGGACTTAATTAGCTCTAGAATTACCTCTGATTTGATGTTGGTTTTGTCGTAAACCTTGTCTGTAATAATCATGGATTCATTTTAGCAAAATTATTAAGGGCGTGATCGTGCACTTCCGCTTAGCGCCACAGTAGAGTGGCTGGTTTTAGTGCACGTTAGAACCTTCTGGCGCCTCCCAGGCGAAGCTGTCATGACACGCAATAATTACTCGTAGCGCAGGGCTTCGACCGGATCGAGTTTGGCTGCGCGGCGAGCAGGATACAGCCCGGCGAGCATACCAATGAGTGTGGTAATGACAATAACCGACAATATAAGCCACGGCGGCAAGGTAATAATATTGGTACTTTTAATACCGTTGCCTTTAAGTTGATTGTTGATGATGGGGTTGGCAATTAACGTCAGGCCATAGCCTAGCAGCAGGCCGAATACTCCACCCATAAAACCGAGCAGCGAAGCCTCGAAAGTAAACAAACTGCTCACCGTTGAACGCTTAGCGCCCACGGCGCGCATGACACCAATTTCGCGGGTGCGCTCCAATATAGCCATGACCATAGTGTTAACCACACCCACCGCAGCCACGGCCAGCGAAATACCGCCAATGCCACCAAGTACGGCGCCCACAATGTTAAAGATGGCTAGCTGGCTCTTAATGTAGGTTTGGGCGTCTACCGCGCCAACTCCGAACTTCTTAATATCGGCAGCGACGGCTGGTGCGTTGGTAGCTTGGTCGACTTTAACGATGAGTGTACTGTAACCGTTTTTAGCTACTTCATCTGTCGCCACCAAGGAAGGCTGTGGCTGCGAATTGCAGGGAGCACGCGATCCTTGACACTTAGCATTGGCGGCTTCTTGATCGGCCTGCGTCACTTGGTAGCTTTGGCTGAGTTCCATACCCCGCGCCCACTCTAGCGGCACTCGTACGGCGTAGCTCTGGTTGTCGGTACTCATAACGCCCACGACAGTAGCGGTGAGCGTGGTAGGCGTTGGCCGAAAGTCACGCCCGTCAGCTCCGGGGTGTGAGCTAAAGAAATTCTGCTGTTCCTGGAATAACTTTTGTGGATCGGACCCTACGCCACTGTAGTAATTTTGCGATACCAGCCCTACCTGCTTTCCAATAATGCTATCGTAATGCCCCTTAAACCCAAGTTTATCGGCATAATCGGAAGTAATGACAGCTACTCCGTTTTTATCCGCTGCCTGAATATCACGCCCGGCTAACACCGTATCGGTAATAATACCGTTGGTGTCGTTGGCCATCACCTGATACAGCCGCAATTTTTGCGTACTGTACGTTAGCGCCTGGAACTGTCCGGTCTGGATTTGCTTGGCCACGCCGGCCACATGTGGCACTGCCGCTATATTAGCGATCATGGCGTCATCGAGCTTTTTACAGTCATTACAAGACCCGCTGCCACCATCATTCCATTGGATGTCGGTTTGGGGTGCGACACGCACTTGCTGTAGTGTGCCGTTAGCCTCAAATTGCTTGCTCATAAAACCTTTTACGCTGAATACCAGTGACAGCATAATGGTCACACTAGTGGCGCCAATAACTACAGCAAAAATGGTCAGTGCGCTGCGCAGCTTTTGTCGCACGATGTTGCGAAAGGCCAGCATAATGTAATCGGCAAAACGCATACTACCCTTGATGCTCCGTTAATTTGCCGTCATGGATCTCCACAATGCGATGCGCCTGACGGGCAACGGTCATATCGTGCGTAATAATAATGAGCGTAATACCATCCTTGTTAAGATCTTTGAGCAGTTTAATGATTTCCTCACCGCGTTTACTGTCTAGGTTGCCGGTGGGCTCGTCGGCCAAAATGATTTGCGGTTTAACTGCCAGTGCACGAGCCACGGCTACGCGCTGGCGCTGGCCACCAGACAACTGGCTTGGCTTGTGCTTAAGCCGGTCGCCAAGGCCTACCGCCTGCAAACATTCGGTGGCGCGAGCTTTGCGTTCTTTGGGCTTCATCCTTTCGAAAATAAGCGGCAGCATGACATTTTCGAGCGCGGTTTGCGTACCTTGCAGGTTAAACGACTGAAACACAAATCCCATGTGGTGATTGCGGTAGCTGGACAATTTGGCATCACGCACATGCGACAGGTCGTTACCGTCCACAACTACACTGCCGCTGGTTGGACGATCCAAGCCGCCAATAATATTAGCGAGCGTAGATTTGCCCGAACCACTTGGTCCGGTAATAGCGATAAATTCGCCAGCGTTAATATTCAGGTTGACGGCATCAAGAGCATTGAGCGTTTCGTCGCCTAGATGATATGTGCGGGTTACGTTCTTGAGTTCTACAAGGCTCGGCATATGTTGCATTTCTATAGCTTATTTCAAGCATAACCAGCATTCATCTAAAAAACAAATACGACTTTTGTTCGCCTGATAGCAGCTTAGTTGGTTCGAGGTTGCTTGTTACGCAGGCTACGGCTCTTTAAAAGCAGGAAAATTCCCATACCACCTAAAGCGATACCAGCCAGCCAGTCGATGCCCCCTTGCCCCGTGCTCGAACCGCAACAGCCATCTGAAACAACTGCCGTCCAAAATCCGACAGGGAATGCCGCTATAAGTGCGATTAATCCAAAAATCAGAGTCAAAATACGATACTTTTTCTTAATGAACAAAACTGGTTAAGACAATTATCGCCCCTGCGCCCAATGCTATAGTTACAATAACCAGTAGGGTAAATACAAATGCAAACATGCTGATACGTTAACACACTTATGTTTGGTACAACATTCTTACGCAGGTTAGAACTAGCTATCTTCGGCTTATATTTGCTGAGCAGCCGTCTCGGCTAGCCAGCAAGGCTTCAGCCGCGCTTAAAAGCACTTCTTCTGGGACAAATACCAAAGCTTCATGGGGGGCCAATACCGGCTCCTTCTGGGAGACTGAGCTGCCGCACCTGTTCTGCAGTGACCAAGGTACCGACTACCGCATAGACCGGCCCTTTTCGGGATTCAGCAATTCCTGCTCCGGTCCAAGGCGACTAAAACAGAATTACTATGTTTGGCGTGCTAAATCGACTGCGTTTAGGCACATTTCCGGTAGATTATCAGCGATTTTAACGCCAGGACAGTCTTGGTTAAATCGACGCCTTATATAGCGCGCATTGCCAAATCCTTTTTCTATTCCTAGGGTTAGTTTAGTTCCTTCATACTCATGACGCATTTTCCATTCGGCAAGCTCAAATCGTGAAGTTTGCGCATATGCACGCCCTGGTGTTTCTACTGTTTGTGCAGCGAGCCAGAACCCGACCACGCCCATTCTGCCTGCAGTACGTAAAAAGTGAGTTTCCCAGTCAACTTGTTTCTCATATACAAATGTTCCTTCTGGGTAATCTCGTCTAGGAGATGCCACTATGATTGATGGGTCAATATCATGGATAGTAGAGGCAGCTTCCGACTGCCACTCTGGGGCACCCTGTATTGGACCAGCTAAAAAAATTACAGGACCATCAGTTTCAACAATTTCAGGAGGTTGTAACAGTAAGCGTTCTGTCATGACTCCATAATAGCAAAATAGACATCGTTCTGACGTCTATGTAGGGTTCAGATTTGGTACGCTCAGTGGATAAAAGGTGGAACACCTTGTACCCTGATATTTTGCGTTTGGTACAGGGGTTGGAGCATCTTGGGCTAGAATATCGCAATGGTGTAGTGAGCTACGCAGGCTTGGAGGATGGCAATGTTTAGCGCATTCTTCAAACGAGAGGTTCAGGCGGATTTTAGTGACACGCAGTTGCATGACCAGGACAGTTTCTACGCTGCATTCCTCAAAGACCTCGGTAAATGTCAGCATGAAGTAATTATTGAGTCGCCATTCATCACCCGGCGCAGGCTGCGCACTTTACTACCGACGATTCAGAAGCTCAAAAAGCGAAGGGTGCGAGTCGTCATAAATACACGTAATCCTCTGGACGGCGACAAAGACCAGATGCGCGACAGTAGTCTCCGGGCTATAGCCGAGCTGCAACACCTGGGCGTGCAGGTATTATTTACTGGCGGCCATCACCGCAAGCTCGCTATTCTTGATCGGCAAATACTATGGGAGGGCAGTTTGAACATTCTTTCCCAAAATGACAGCTGTGAAGTGATGCGCCGCATATCGTCCGTGCAGCTCGCTTGGCAGATGACGCGCTTTATTGGCATCGATAAATTTATTAGCTAACACTTTGAGGGAACTAATGATAGAGTGGAGGTGAAATGGATAAACCATACGAAGAGAATGAAAAAGACATTGAAAGTGTGATGCGCTGGCTGGCAATTAACGACCCGGAACGCGCCACGCGCGAGGACGCTATTGCCGTGCTGCACGACTTACAGAGCGGCTTTCATCAGATGTCGCATAGTAATCCCGAATTGCTTATGAAACTACGCTCAGAGCTTGACGGAAATAAATAAAATCATGACTTTCCCTGACGCAGTTTAATCTCATTGTATAAGTTGGCGAGTACCTCGTCTCTATCTGTGCCTTTTAATTCACACTCCCAAACGACTAAGAGCTGTAGTCCTGCATCCTTAAGCTTCTTATAGTTCACAGCATCGCGCGTAACGTTACGTTCCAGTTTTGCTCTCCAGAATTCACTCCTGGTTTTGGGTATTCTGGAAGCGGCACAGCCGTTATGGCAATGCCAGAAGCATCCGTTCACGAAAATAGCGATTTCCCGCGCCACTAAAAGATCGGGCTTACCTGGCAAAGTGGCGTGCAAACGGTATCTGATACCATTTGAGTATAGGAACTTACGAACCACCATTTCTGGCTTTGTATGTTTGCCACGAATCCGCGACATATTCCAGCTCCTTTTTTCTGCCGTAAGACGATCCATACTATTATTTTAGTGGTTTGACTGAAATCGTCATACCCTGTGAATAGTGCTAGAATATTTAAAGAAGCAAAGCGCTTAGGCTTAATCTGTTATGCCAGCAAGACCAATCCGAAACAAAGACATACCTATTATTGACCTCTTCGCAGGCCCTGGCGGCTTGGGGGAGGGTTTTGCCGCATATGCTACAAAATCTGGCAAAGTGTACCCTTTTAGCATCCGCGCCTCTGTCGAAATGGATCAGTACGCTCACCAGACGCTGGAGTTGCGCAGTTTTTTCCATGAATTTGATCGTGATAAAATTCCCGAAGAATACTACCAGTACCTCAGGCATGAGATCACACGAGATGAACTCTTTGAACTTTACCCAATTCAAGCGGCTGCCGCCAAAGAGCGAGCTATTCTGGCAGAATTGGGCGTCCCCAAAGACGATAAGCTAATTTACGGACAACTTGATAAAGTATTGAAGCGCTACGAAAACAAGCCTTGGGTGCTTGTAGGTGGTCCACCATGTCAGGCTTACTCCACGATTGGCAGATCACGCCGCCAAGCTTACGGTGTCGGTGCGGAAGCTCATGCGAAAGATCCAAAAAACTTCTTATATAGGCAGTACCTGCGCACTATTGCGCGATACAAACCTACCATCTTTGTGATGGAAAATGTTAAAGGCATACTCTCGGCAAAAGTGAATGGTGACAGGATATTCCATAAGATTCTAAGCGACCTCCAAAAGCCTCAGGACACCCTTGATGATGTATTGGTTGATGACGGTCTGGAGTATAAGATCTACTCTCTGGTAGTCTCCAAAGAAGACGGCGTTGAGCTCGATCCAATGGACTATCTGATTCAATCGGAGCAGTACGGGGTGCCGCAGGCACGCCACCGCGTTATATTACTAGGCGTTAGAAGCGATGTAGACGTTAAGCCGGGTACATTGAAAAAGCATGTCGAAAAGATAGGCGTTAAAAAAGTACTGGACGACTTGCCAGCTTTAAGAAGTTCATTTACGCGTGTGCCGGATAACGAAAAGGAATGGTACGACTTCATTGGTGGCATTAAGCGACAGTCCTGGTTTGGGGACTATAAGCCTGCTGTTGCCGGTAGCAACACAGCAGATCCTCAAGAGTTCCAACAGAAGATGAGCGACCTGCTTAGAGAGGTGCAGGATGGCCTACAGAAAGGCGGCGAATACATTAAAGCCGAATATAAGACCAACTACAGGTCTGAATGGTACAATGACGCACGCTTAGGCGGCGTCCTTAATCACGAAGCAAGGGGCCACATGAAAGAGGATCTCTATCGCTATTTCTTTGCTTCTGCTTTTGCGGCAACATATGGACGCTCTCCACGAATGAAAGATTTTCCAAAGGAACTTCTGCCCAAGCACAAGAATGTGGCTGAAGCGCTTGCCAAAGGCTCTTTTGATGACCGCTTCCGCGTGCAGGAGGCAACACGACCGGCCGCAACGATAACCTGCCACATTGCAAAAGATGGACATTACAGTATTCACTATGACCCTACTCAGTGTCGCAGCCTTACAGTTCGTGAGGCGGCACGCCTTCAATCCTTCCCCGATAACTACTATTTCGTAGGCCCCCGCTCACAGCAGTACAAGCAAGTTGGTAATGCGGTTCCCCCCATCCTTGCTAATCAGATCGCGGATATCGTATACGACGTTCTTGCCAAGATGCCCGCACCCGATAAGCCCGCCCTTACTATTAAACCGTCTACTCACGAAGTGGTTGTATCTCAACGCAAGTCCGAACTAGTTAGTCTAGTGAGGTAGTAAGAGTTCGTTGCTCCGCCACTCACGAATGGAGTAAGCTGTACTAGAGAGGGGCTCTCTGGTATAATAAGAACATATTTACACCTATATGCAACCAGAGTATGACGTTGGGCTAAGTGAATGAGTGAGCAAAACCAATCCAAGAAGTTTCGGCCTAGGGCACGGTTGCTGGTACAGCTTGGCGACCGGCTTATTAGGAGTGAGAACATTGCGGTTGTTGAGCTTGTCAAAAATACTTACGACGCAGACGCCGAAAACTGTGAAGTAGTTTTTAAAAATATCGACTCCCGCGAGAGCGGAGAGATAACTATTAAAGACGACGGCCTAGGCATGACTCCTCAGATTATCAATGAAGTATGGCTTGAGCCTGGTGCAGATTTTAAAGAGCTGATCCTTGACGGTAATCAGTACAAACTTGGCTTTGACATCACCTTACCAAAGCGCACTCCCATTGGCGAAAAAGGTATTGGTCGTTTCGGCGTTCACAAACTTGGCGATTATATTGAACTTGTTACGAAAAGTGCCGCTTCCGACAAAGAGGTCGTCGTGGAGATTGACTGGGAAGAATTTGCCAAAGAAAAGTATCTTGAAGATGCACAATTTAAAGTGTTCGACCGAGAACCTCAGGTATTTGACGGCGGAAAGACGGGTACGCAAATTACTGTCAAAAAGCTAAGGAAAGTTTGGGATAAAAAGTTATATCAGGAGTTGCAGAAGACCCTCTTGTCGCTAGGATCACCATTTCAAGAAAAAAGTGATTTTCATGTTACCGCAACCCTGTCGCTCAAAGACAAGGATGAGCAGTCTAAATGGAGCGAGAAGCTTCTTACGCTTGAAGATATACGCGATAAAGCGCTATGGCGACTTGACTGTGTTCTTGAGGGAAAGAAAATTACTGAATTTACATACAAGTTCCTTCCTTGGCCGGAAATGGACAAGCTTGATCCATACACCCTCACTCTCAGTGACCTACCTGACCCTGAGAAAACCATAAAGTACAAAGAGGGCAATAAAGAGTCCGTTATAGACCTCGGCAAGTACAAAATTGGCCCCGTTCGCATAACCGCCTACTTATTTGACCTGGGAGATAGGCTTCTAAATCTAGGTACGCAGGATCCGCCTGCATTGAAACGCTACCTCGCTGCAAATGGCGGCGTAAGAGTCTACCGTGACGGCATGAGGGTTTACGACTATGGCGAGGCTGAAAATGACTGGCTGAGCCTAGATAAAACAAGGGTGAATGAACCCGTCAAAAAAATTGGTAACCGGAACATCATTGCGGCTGTCCTTTTGGACCGAAGGGCGAGCCAAGACCTTGTAGAAAAAACCAACCGGGAGGGATTCGTCGAAACAAAGGCTACGATAGCCTTCCAACAGGCGGTAACTTCTATCATTGATCTATTTGCACGCAAGCGCAATATAGACAAGGAAAAGATTCGCACGCTCTATGAAGGCTCATCCAAGACGCAGCCCGTATTGCACGACATAGATGAACTTAAAAGCACCGTGGAAGACCGGCTTAAAAAGGTAGACTTTAAGGGCAAAGAGGCCTTCACTAAAGAGGTCGTATCTAATCTGGACAGGATCAAGGATCAGTATATCGAAACGAATCAACTCCTTCTTAAAAGCGCCGGAGCCGGCCTAAGTCTGAGTGTCGTAATACATGAAGTTGAAAAGCGCATTAAGGAACTAGTCAGGCTCGTAGAGTCGTCATCTCTGGACGCCGACCGCATACGTTCTGCGGTTCTCGCCGTATCAAAACTAATCGATAGTTACTCAGGGTTGATCTCTCATAGCAAGCCTAAGCAGGTCAGTGTTAAGCGCATTTTGAACGATGCGGTTTTCGATACAGACTACAGGCTCACTGCACACAAAATAACAATCGTCGAGAAATTCAGCGAGTCAGAGGACTTCAAAGTCTACTGTGCGCTCAATGCCATTGTAGCCATATTGATTAACCTTTTTGATAATTCCATATACTGGCTTCACGCCTTTGACATTGATGATAAGAAAATACTTATAGATACGAAACATTATGCGAATGGCGAATCGTCCATAATTATTGCCGATAACGGCAAGGGTTTCACTATTGCGCCTGAGGATGCCCTCCAGCCGTTCATTACTACTAAACCCGGCGGTATAGGCCTTGGCTTACACATAGCCAGCGAGATGATGAAGGCACATAAAGGACGTCTTGTAATCAGGGACTATAAGGAAACCAATCTGCCCGATGAATTCAAGAACGGGGCTATTGTAGAGCTTATCTTTAAAAATTAGGAGTAACGCCAGATGAATCCGACCGAACTTACAGCCTTTACCCGAATCATTATCCTCGATGATGATGCCAGTGAGGGGGCGGAGATACGGGACGCTTTGGCTGCACTTAAGTTATCCTCTCTTTTCATACATGCAGAAGACAGAAGCGCACTCCCCGTAGAACCCTTTCCTAATGCGCGAATTGTATTCCTAGATTTAGAGTTCGTACCAGGCGGAACGGATAAAAGCAGAGCTTCAACAGCATTAGCCTATCTGAATACTGTCGTTCGTGAGGGCGGATTTTATGTATTAGTTGTTTGGTCGAGTCATGTCGGCAGTCCACTTGAAACAGAATTCCGCGAGCAGCTTGATACCCGTGCTACTAACATCAAGCCATGTATACCGCCAATTTTCATTTCCAAGGCAAGTTGCAAAATGGCAAATGGCAAATTCTCTGGGCGCAAGATTACCAGTCACATTAAGCAAGGATTCAAGTCGGTCAAGAGTTATGAATTATTCATAAACTGGGAAAACACCGTTTCAAACACCGTTTCCGATTTCCTCTCCAATATCTTGAATGGTGAAGATCAGCGTGAGTTATCAAGGAAAATTCACGCCTTGGCTGAAGCATATGGTGGTAAAAAGTACAAAGATAACATGGCTAAGAATGCGCTGCTCACATTAGACGAGGCGCTGAAAGGCCTCCTTGATAGTAGTATCGCCCAAGGAGATTACGCTGAGCACAACAAATATATCCATAAGCTAGTTTCGGGCCTCGATAAAGATAAAATGGCCGAGCTGAACGCAAAACTTCTTCTGAATCCAGACAAGATGCGTGGCAGCGGGTGCGTCTTCAAAGTAACCCGTGACGAAGGGTCTTCGTTCACTGGTTCCTTGGTCAAGACATGGCCACGCGGCGACGGCGTAGACGTTATGATCGATGTCACACCAATATGCGATGTAGCACAGGACAAGCACAGGTTCGTCTACTATGTTTACGGCGCCCTTGTGCCTGAAGGCACGAAAGTTAGCAAGGGCGGGTATATCTACTCCTTTGATCACCCTTTCCGCTATAATGCAAAAAATTACAAACTGGTGCTGAACCTCAAATCCCTAGAGACGGTCAGAAAAAATTCCAGCACTGCGACAGTCAAAATTGTCCTAGCTGATGGGACTAGCGCCAGCGGCAAGCTAGTTGCGCGTTCAATAGACGATAACGGCAACATCATTTTTAAGCTCAAAGACGGCGTAATAGTAGACTTCCAGCACAAGATAGCGCACTACAACTCGCGGCCAGGCCACACACTGTTACAGCCATCAATTTAGAATTTAGAGTAAGCCATTATCTCTAAAACTAAAGTAAGAGTCGTTCGTTACGATTACATGATCTTGTAGACCTATGCCAAGCAACTGCGCAGCCGCCACAAGCTGATTCGTAGTCCTAATATCATGACGGCTAGGTTCAGCAGCGCTCGACGGATGGTTATGGGCAATTATTACAGCCGCGGCACGATCTTTGAGCGGCCCAGCGAATACTTCACGCGGATGCGCTATAGAAGAAGTAAGCGTACCAATTGTGACTGTACGCCGCGCAATCAAACGGTCTCCGCTATCCAACGACAAACAAAGCAAGTACTCCTGCTTCTTATTCCGGATAAAACGCAGATATTGCAGCGCATCGTCGGTGGTGATTATTAGCCGGGCTTCATTCATAGAAAATCACTATGCCCCCTTCAGGCATCCAGCTCGTCAGCATGTATAACTGTTCTTTGCTGAATCGGTACGTTATATACATCGTCCGGCACATGGGTGGGAACGCCACAAATGTTTCGACCGTGCCGAATGTAATTGCCACTTCCAGTGCTTCCTCGGGCGGCTTAGCAGAAAACCTGAGAGTCTGCCGCCAGGAAATCTGCCTGTTAGCCTCTAATATTTTGATTGCGTCCAGCGTACTTGCGCGCTGATGCTGTAGTTTCCTGGTTTGCATTGCCCATTGTTTTCTCGTCGCTGCGAGTAGGGCGGCAGGTTTATCTGTCACTACCACTGCTTTACCGTAGTAGCTGGTGTCGTATAGCCGCTCCGCTAATTCTTTAGATAGGACTTTTGGCATTGTGCGCCGTACAACTGACAAATTGTGCATTTTTATAACCCTTACAATTCGTAATAGTTTTATCTGTTGCAGAATAGAACACTCTGCCAACTATTACAAGTTGTAAGTGTTACGGATTGTAATGTTTATTTACTCTTGAAGTATGAGTGATGCAGCAGAATCAAAACTCCTGAAAGCATTTGGCAAGCGCGTAGCCGAGATTCGTCGTGCCCGCGGCCTTACGCAGGAGCAGCTCGCCGAAAAGGCTGACATTACGCCTCTATCTATCGCATTTATTGAACAAGGTCGCCGCTGGCCACGCCTGGCAACGCTCGACAAACTGGCTAAATGTCTCGGCGTTTCGCCATCAGAGTTCTTGAAGTAACACTCAGTAACATTGTTGCTACCTATTTACTACAAGACCGGGAGGTACTGGCAAAGTCACCTGCTGTCCATTACTTTTGAGCGTGATGACAATCTTTACCATGTCGAGGTCAAGATCCAGCTCGGAAAATGGCCGTTGTCTCTGGCTTGGGTCATCTGTGAGCTGAACTCCGATATCTGTGATTTCATTTTCTTCAATGCGCAACTTTTCATTCGGCTTGTGGTCGTCAAAAGCATGCCATTTAGTCACCCATGGGTTTGCGTAGCCGTCTTGTGCAACTATCTTAATGTCATCGATATAATCAAGCTTACCACCGAAGTTATCAATGCGAATGTGGTATCGGAAAGCGGCCATCACCCCATTCTTACCTGACCAGTTTGCCCATCCGCCGCCATTTTGCAGGAGCTCAAACTTTGTTTGGCCGTGAGGTGCGTCCTTAAGCATGGCTTCAAGGTCTGGTACTAAAGTGTCAGCTATCTTGGATGGAGTATCGCTCATGCTGAAACCTTTGAGCGACTTGCCGCGAATATCAAAAGGCATGTTGTTTTCTTCGATCGGCTGATCCGTACAGTAGATATACAACCGCGTCCACTTGCCTTTAGATTTAATTGCATAGCCTACTTCGGTCATGACATTTGGATTAGGTACGAGTTTCTTACCTGCGGCAGCAATAGGCGTAACATCTGCGACGAAAATCGCGCTGTCATCAATCTTCGAGAATATGGTTTCTATGATATCCTCCGAGCCGTGAGTGCCCTTAGTGTCACTATCGATTTCTGGTCGATCCGCTTCCTCTAGTTGGTCACCCAATCGTTTTGCGGCCAATTCAAGTGCGGTCTTGATCTTATTTCTGGCGGGTTTAACATCCGACTGCCAAGAGTAGAAAATCTTTTTCATACCTTTAATAATATCCTAAACGTTTAAAGAGGATTGTAGATGGTGGCGTCAGTTTGTAGTTGCTTAAGTCGGCTAAATCCACCCACTCTAGTTTTACTAAGTCGTCATTCGGCTTCGGCTCAATCTCTGCGGCATTCTGATCCATATCTACCCGGTATACATAGAACTTCATCTTGCAAAGTACTTTCTCACCAGTATCCTTGATAGTTTTCTCAGTTTCGCCGCTACCTTGGTCGTCGGCTAATGTGACCGTACAGCTTGTTATATCGATGCCAACTTCTTCGAGGACTTCACGGTGCAGAGCTTGTCCATTCGTCTCGCCCTTATCCACACCACCGCCAGGAATGTGCCAGCAGTCAGCGTAAACACCACCGGCGTTCGGGTCTTTCATCCCCATGAGTAACTTACCATCCTCAGAGAAGATGAGTGCTGAAGCAATATCTCTATATATAGTTCTCAACTTATGGTTTCCTCGATCCAAATGCGTAGTTCCTCGTTTAGATTATCTAGGGCAACAAAAGTAATCATTGGCAATTCTTCGGCACTAGTTTTGCGAACATCGGCAATAACAGCATCTTTATGTTTGTCGGTCGTATACGATGTGATGGTTATATATTCCTGCATGTCAGTAATCTCGCCTTTCCAAAGAAAGCGGGCTGGTGCAGCAATAAACTGGCCGCCGGTAACGAGCTTCTTTTCAAGGAGGGAGTTAAGAATCGTATCAGCCTGCTCTTGATTTTCCGCGCTGATCTTAACCTCATAGTAGGCGGTCATTATACAATCTTCCCGTTCACGATTTTTACCGGTGGAGTGCCGATAAACTTCTGCTCATCTCCATTTACCACAACTGCGCTGTCATCTTGCAGAGCATACACCGTGAAGCTCATACCGGCACAAGTGGTAGCTAGCTTTTCGGCTCGGTTATTTGGCCACTGGGGTGAATTCAAATGAGGCTTAATGGCAAAATCAACTAGGTTCAAATATTCCTTTACTCCAAAATCTTCGTACTTGCCGTATATGCTGCTATAGGCTTTCGTTGAAATTCGCCTACCTGCCACCATCGAACCCGCGCTACTGCCAACATATACTTTTGTTTCAAGAAGCTTCGGAAGCAGCGCAGCGAAGCCTGTTTTCTGAAATACGTGCATGAGGTAGTCGTTGTTACCTCCAATCACAAAAATAACGTCACACTTGCTAATTCGTGTCTCAACTTCGTCAATCGATAGGGCTAACAAATTAACGATGTCCATGCCACCTTTGAAGTTTTTAGCGACATCGTTCAGATTGTTCAGTACCCAGTATTTGTCACCGTTTTCAACCGCAAAGCCTTCATTGATAACGGCGACAGAGATTTGATCTTGCGGCTTGCCAACCAGCTCGACACAAGCCTGAACGGTATTAGGTGTCGAAAAGCCTTCTGAGCAGAGAACGAATTTCATGACTTCTCAAGAACGCTTTTTAGTTTTTCTAAAGGTTCCATAGTGAAAGGCACCGACAGCTCGTCTTTGTCTGTCCATTCATAGTATTCCAGCTCGGTTTTGTCTTCAGAAATAGGCGTAAAGGTATAGCGGACACTATAGCTGCCATCCTTCTTGCTTAGCGTAAAACGCTTGTAGGGATCGTACTCGACTAGCTCAAGCTCAGACCATTCTGGGCTATCCTCACCACGATTGCGATAAATTGTTCCTTGCTTTACCGGCCATTCGTTTGTTTCTTCAACGGCGATAAAGTCTATCCATTTGGGCGTATTATTCGGGTTAAGGGTAAACTCGAAGATGTCTTTCGCGGGCTTGTTGATCTCTATGGTTAGCTTTAAGTCTTTCATGCGTCAGCCTCCACGCGCACGTCAATATACTGCCCGTCCTTTTCACCTTCACCATTCATCCAGACCTTCTGGGGTATAACTTTAAAAAGATGAACCGGCTTGTCGGGTTGCACTTCTTCCAGCTTCCAGTACGGGCTAGGCCTTCGGTCTTGGATGAGCTTGTGCGCGGCGGCAATCTCTTTCGGATCGGTTATCTCAATGCAAGTCGCTTGAATATAGACGCCAGATCCTAAGCCAGGTGCTACGGTAGAATCGTAAACGACGATGAAGGCCTTACCGTTGGCTCGAATGTTCTGCGAGTGCTGACTATCAATATGCGAACCCCAATAGACGTTGTAATCCTGGTCGTAAGCGCAGTAGACGGGAGAATTCCAGGGCTGACCGTCATTACTTACAGTCGCGAGCGTTATGTAATTGATGCGGTCTAGTATAGCTTGAGCCTTTGAGTTTGGTTTTGCCATTGCTACTCCTTTGCCGCAATTACGCTGATCTCAATGCTCGCGCCAAGCGGCAGGGCCTGAACACAGACAGCTTCACGTACTGGCAGTGGATCTTTGAAGTAGGTTGGATAGGCTTTGTTCAGCTCTGGCATGACAGCCATGTCGGTCACGTAAATAACTACCTTTACAATGTCATCGAGCGTAGCACCGCCAGCTTGCAGTATGCTAGATATATTCTTCATGATCTGCGCTATTTTCTCTTCAGTAGTGTCGCCCACCAGTTCAAGATCAGCATTACAGTGTACTTGGCCCGAGACAAAGATAAGACCATTGCTGGCTATGCCGGGCGACAGAATGTGGGCTGATTTGTTGTTCTCAATGTTAATCTGTTGCTTCATTGCTATTTCTCCCTACCTTACAACGCCTTTATTTCTTCCCATAGTTCATCAGGGATGTATACAGTCTCGCTTGCTTCACTGGCGGCTTTCCGTTTGCCGGCTTCAACGCCGGGGATACGGACTTCTTCATTAGGGAGTGCTTGGCTTTTTTGAATGTTCGCAAGTAGTTCACTGTTCTGCTTCTTAAATTCTTCCGGGTCTACCATATTGGCCGGATCAAAAGCCATAATAACTGCGCCGCGCCGCGGAAGTTTACCAGCAAAGGTACTTCCAGCGGTACTCTCGATCATCATAGGAACGCCGACCAGCGAGCCGGTCATCACCTCTATCATCAGAGCTAGCGCATAACCCTTGTAGTCACCGAAGGCCTTCACTGAGTAGGCTTCTTTGCCCTCACGGGTAATTTCCCCCTTTTCGTTATAAAAGGCATCTGGTGGCAGGGGTGTGCCGTATTTGTTTGCTAGTCGTACCTGGCCCCAGGCGTGCTTGGCAGTCGCTAAGTCCACAACCAATGGTGCATCTGCGGTCGGGATGCCATACGCAATGGGATTGGTGCCGAGCGTCGGGTCGAAGCCACCGGGAGGAGCTACAGAAGTGCCGCCACCGCTATTTATCACGATTGTCATGTAACCCTGTTCGGCGATGTATTCAGCAATTGCACCTGGGCGTAGCCAACTGTCCATGTCGTGAATGAGCACGGTACCCACGCCATCGGCCTTTGCACGCTTTACAGCTTCATCTGCCGCACGCTTGCCAATGACATTACCTGAAGCGCCTTTTGCATCTAAAGCGAATAACGCATGGGTATCTTTGATAACAACCGGCTCTTCATACTCTTCTGGCTCACTTTGCGCGAATGACACAAAGCTGGCAAGGCCGTGGCTGGTGTGACCGCGTTGTTCTCCGCCGAGGTACATATTAATAACAAAAGGTATATCGTCTTTGACGTAGCCCTTCTTTACAAGAACGTCGGTCATTTTGGCTTTGAGTTCAGGAATGGATACTTTCATGTATCAATCATACCGTACCTGTTGGCTTCCAAAACCTATTTCCTTACAGAAATAGGTTCAACTTCCATTTGCTGGACAAATGAAAGTTACTGTTCCGTCCACTCATCAAGCTGTTCTAACTCGAGGAAGTCGTCGTCTATGTCTGTGCGCCATACGGCAGTCTTTTCGCTCAATAGGTCAGTTTTGATCGCTACGGCGAACTCTATATTATCTTCCTCGTATGAATCAGCCACGGCTTTAGGGAAACGCTTAAGTGCGCGTTTTGCTAGGCGCTCGGATTCGCATACGAGCAATATGCTTGGCAGATTGGTTTCGGTAGCCTCCCAATCGCCGTCCTCCGCGTAGCTCACGTGCTTCAGGATTGTACGGACGGCCACAAACCACGGTTGGTCGTCATGTAAGACCTCTAAAAAGAACCGTTTCTTTCGCTTACCAGCTTTGAGCGTTACAAAAGCGTGAGGTAACGGCTGCGGGAAATACTCATAATCTTCATGGCTCAAGATGCTCCTCGTATAAAAGCCAAGGGTCTCGCCGTACTGTGCCCTTAGACGGTTATAGATCGTGAATAACTCCAAGCAATACCGGACGAATTGCTCGGTCAGCTCTTTGTCTTTGTAAATCTTCTTAATATTGATCTCAATGTCACGCTTAGCTTGCAACTGTCGAGCACCTTCCGGCGTCAAATAATACTGGCCGGGCTTACCATGCAGCCGATAGCTTTTATCGAACCGCCTCGCAACTAAGCCTCGCTCCATTAAAATACTCATACGCTTATGTACGAATGATCTATCCTTCTTACCAAAATATGCTGCTAATAAATCGTTCGTAATATATCTAAAATCATAAAGTAGTTTTAATACTTCTAACTGTCCTTGGTTTACTGTCTGTCTATGTTTTGATACTGGTTTATCCATATTCAAGTCTAACGCCTTCAAGAAAATAATATCGCCTTATATGTATATATAATAGGAAGAGAGAATAAAAAAGAAAAATAACAGAGATAATTAGAGATAAAAAGTTCAACACCGAAATACCTGTTTTCTATTGCCCTAACTATTACGTTTTGTTATAGTTATAAGTATTACGAATTGTAATACTACCGAGGGTAACATGGCAAGAACGAAAGGCTCGAAAAACAAGAACTCGTCAGCACTTCCTGACTATGCCACTCTGCCTGCTACCGAGCGAATCACAGTACTTGCGAACCTCATCGTAGACAAAATTTACGAGGACTTGCAGGGCAAGCGGACTATTCTCAAGCAGCTCCAAGAGGATGGTGATGCCTAGTCAGAACGCCGTTGCCGCTATCCGCGTTTCGACCGCCAAGCAGGGCTTTAATGGTGACTCACCCGAAGCTCAGAAGGAGCAGATTGAGCGCTTTGCAGCCGCTCGCGGTATTACCATCAAAGAGTTCTTTGTGTTCCTGGAGTCGGCCTCCAAAGAGCTCCAGCCAATGCAGCAGGCCATTAACTACTGCAAAGACCCGAATAATGACGTCCAGCTCTTTATCGTTAAATCCATTGACCGCTTTACGCGCGGCGGTTCATTCTCGTACGACTCACTCAAACGCCAGCTTGAGAGTTCGAATGTGTCGCTCGTTGATATTTACGGCGTCATCAGCACACAGAAGGTTAATACTCTCGAGCACCTCGGCGTTAAATACAAATGGAGTGAATACTCGCCTACCAAAAAGGCGGAGCTACTCGAAGCTGAACGCGCCAATGATGAAATGCGCGACATTATGAGCCGCATGATTGGCGCGGAAGTCCGCTATACGCGCATGGGATTTTGGATGCGTCAACCACCGTTCGGCTTCGATAGTGCCAAAATGGACACTGCAAACGGCAAGCGTTGCATCCTCAAACCGCACCCGGAAGAAGCCGACTTTATGATAAAGATGTTTGAGCTGCGTGCTCAGGGTACGATGAGCGACCAGGAAATCGTTGATAGGCTGAACAAGCTCGGCTTCAGGACGCGCGTACAGACAATGCGCAGTATGCAAGACCGTACGCAGATCATTGGCAAGCGCGGCGGCAAGAAACTCGACCTCAAGACGTTCTGGCGCTATATCCAGAATCCCATCTATGCAGGTGTTATCTGCGAGAAGTGGACGGACAATAAGCCGATAAAGGCGCAATTCCCGGGCCTAGTATCGTATGAACTGTTCAATGCTGCCAATAAAGGCAAGCTTGTGATAGGCGAGAAAGACGGCGCAATGTTTCTGTGTGAACGGCCAACCGAAGATCGCTATGCAACCGTGAAGGGCGCGCGTAATGCCGAGTTCTCATATCGCAAGATCGTTATGTGCCCGGAGTGCGAAAAGCCACTGTTTGGTAGCTCTACGCGCGGCAAGCTGGGCAAACGCTACCCAGCCTATCACTGCAACAAGCGCGGCCATTATTTCCGCGTTCCTAAAAAAGACTTTGAAACGACGATTGCCGACTTTGTACGCCGCATTACCTACGACCAGGCGCAGATAAACGAGCTCCTCACGGCTATAGAGACCGTTTGGATGCAGCGCAACCAATCAAGCCTAGATGAAGAGCGGCGGATTGAAACGCACATTGCCGGACTGCGAGCAAAAGCACAGGCTTTGGTAGATAAAATCAAGCTCGTCAGTTCAGAGTTAGTGATTAAGTCCATAGAGGAGGACATCATGCAAACAGAGTCAGAGATTAATATTTTCTGGAACACCTGGAGGATTTGCTTGTGAAACAGATTGATCCGATACAGAAAGCTAACTTTTTCGGCCTGTTATTCAACGGTGCACCAAACTACGGCGAAATACTTTCTGCAAATAAAAATTCGGTGGAACCACCGAAGTTAAATGAGCTGTTCAAGCTCAAAAATGAGTCTGGGGGAAATATGGTACACCCGATAGGATTCGAACCTACGACCTTTGGTACCGGAAACCAACGCTCTATCCAGCTGAGCTACGGGTGCATATTCCAGCATTATACAGAGATTGCTGCAAAATTAACAGATGTACGACTACTGGTTTTGTTCTTTGGAACTGTCGTCTGACTTCTGGGACTGCGGGGCGGGCAACTGCTTTGGCGCAGAACGCACTAGAGCCTGCTCCAGGGTACGCATAAGGCCAGCAGCCTGTTCGCGGCTCATGCCGATGCGGGCAGTAGTAAGGCTGTGCGGTGTGCCTACGCCTTGTGAGAAGTTCAATACTACACCGGCAGCATTGGCCGTAACCTGTACGCCATCACTGTAGATAATGCGAGGATCAACCGCCATAATCATCACCATCGTGCGTGAATTCTGGGGTTCTGTCTGGTGGCCGTCGTCGGAAGGGGCGTCGTAGCCGGCCAACTGCCAGAGGTTTGCAGCGTCATCGTCCTGCATACCGAAATGGTTTATTAACAATAAAAGGATGTCTTCACTGGGGCGTTCTTCGCCTAATTCGATGCGCTTTAGGTGCTGTTCTTCGATTTCAACAGCACCCGAAACCTCGGCTACACTTTCGTGTAACTTCTGGCGGATAACCTTAAGACGGTCGCCTAAATTTTTGAATGGTAATTCCTGCCGTTCTTCGCTCATACAGAATTATGGTACCTCCGATCTGTTATAGATGCAAGTGGAGGATCGTACGTCATCCACATGGTACGGTATAATGCAGGTATGAACATACAGCAGAACGTCAGCCTAAAAGATCACTCCACTATGCGCCTGGGCGGCACCGCTGCTTACATGGCTGAAATCCACGACCGGTACGAACTCACTGAAGCCATCGCCTGGGCAGAGCAGCAAAACCTGCCGGTAATGATGATTGGCGACGGCAGTAATATTGTATGGCGCGACGAGGGCTACCCCGGCCTGCTGCTAGTAAACAAAATCCTTCGCTTTGAAGAGCAGCAGGAAGATGAAGAAAATTATTATGTTACGATTGGGGCCGGCGAAAACTGGGATAGCGCAGTCGCCCGCACTGTCGCCAAGGGCATGACTGGCATTGAGGCGCTCAGCCTGATACCCGGTACTGCAGGCGCCACGCCAGTGCAAAATGTTGGCGCATACGGCCAGGACATTTCCCAAACCCTTGTAACGGTCGAGGCATACGACAAACAAACCAAACAGACCGTGAATATGCAAAACTTTGAGTGCGGGTTTGGCTACCGCACCAGCCGCTTTAAGGCAGCCGACAAGGGGCGTTTCTTTATAACAGCCATAACACTGCATTTATTACATAAAAACCCTGTACCGCCGTTTTATGGCGCCGTACAGCAATACTTTGACGAACATGGCGTCAAAGAATACACCCCGGTAGCTGTCCGCGAAGCGGTAATCGCCATTCGCAGCAGCAAATTACCCGATCCGGCAAAAGTCGCCAATAACGGTTCATTTTTTGCTAACCCCGTGATCGAAGAATGGCAGCTGCGCGAGCTATCTGACACATACGGTACCGTCCCGCACTGGCCGGTCGACGACAACCATGTCAAGGTCCCTGCCGCCTGGCTTCTGGAACAAGCAGGCTTTAAAGATGCCCATGATACTGAAACCGGCATGGGTACCTGGCCAACCCAGTCCTTGGTGCTTGTAAACGAGAGCGCGTCGTCTAGCGCCCAACTAGTAGCTTTCCGTGACAAAATCATCCATACAGTACAGGAAAAGTTCGATATAACGCTTATGCAAGAGCCTGAATTACTCCCGTAGATTTATTACTTTAATCTGTTAAATTGTAATAAGTTTCACAACATGCTAGCTATTGCCCTTTACTGCATGTGGTGGTAAAACTGATTGGTGCGTTCGCTGAGAGCGCTTTTTTTGAGGGCCGCGTTAACGGCGCTGCTTTTATTTTTTGTCCCTAAAAACAGGAGTTTAACAATGACATCGGGTGAGGTACGGGCTAATACAGCCTTAATAGATACTGGGCACGTATTCGCGCAAACTGCCGCACGGCTATACGACACAAGCGCGCGGATCGGTTCAGAACAGATGCGTGCTGCCGACCAAAACGGCGGCATTACAGATTACCAACCAACAGGGGACTGGGCTGACCCGGCAAGCTGGGTGGGCGTTCCACCTCCGAAAAGCCCCGCAGTAGGACCGATACATGGCTACGGTGGACCTTCATATACAGGCCCCCAACACCGTACCCCTGTAGAACAGCCTACAGACAACATATTCCCAGGGTTTGCGCCAAGTATGACGCCTAGGCCAAGTGCACATCAGGAGCACCCCTCATATACGGCCAACCCGGCTGTCCTCGAGGAGCCCATACAGCGGCGTGCGCCACGGGTCGTATCTGACCGGCGCAGCATGCTGCCAGAACAGGTACATGGGGTCGCACCGGCAAACGTTATGGCCTACCCCCTAGGCGCAATCGCCACTAATGTAGTGGTCGTACCAGGGCCAGATGGCGCACGGCAAGGTGCTCCATTAGCAATGAATCAGGCTTATCCGCCAGAAACAGCAGTGCGTATTCCCACCGGAACACGTTCGGTAATCAGCGGACGTGCACCAGTGCCATCGATACATACTGCCGCTATTCCCATGGAACAAACGGCAGTGCTGGCCGCCAATGCCCCTGTAATTCCACACAGGGGCAGCGCCGCTGTGCCCCGCCACGTAACAACAACCGATAATTTCGACCGCACTACGCCCGGGGCGTCATCATACGGCAGCTTAATAGCACGTCTAGACCCTCCCGATACTGAAAACGGCACACTCAGTGCAGATTATGGGGATATCGGCAACGGGGATTGGTACGCCAAACTCCGCCCCGTTAAACGCCCAGCAGCATATATGGGGAACACTAGTGAAGTGATTGCCGCTATACGGGACGAAACAGCCGCTCCTGCGCGGCAGTTGCCGGCGCAACCCGCCCAGGCGCCAGCACCAACTACCACAGCGCCCGAGGCAAAACAAACCATGACTACTGCCAGCGGCGAAGTAATAGAAATGCCAAAAGCTATCGGCCTCATAGCAGATCTTAATGAACCGTTCGACCGTAAGGCCGTCGACTTCCGCAACACAGGCATGCTTGTACCCAGCCAGGAAATACTCAGCTCAAAAGCAGACCCTAAATACAGGGGCGTCCACGCAATAGACAGAAAAACCGAACGGAGAATCAATACATACCGGGGCGAACGCGTTACCAAGAGCCACATCGTCCGGGTAGCTGCAGGGCTTGGCAGTTTCATAAAGAAAACTGTCGTCTACGCGCCTGCATTGGCCGGCTACACGCTGGCCGGCAACGAAGCCTACACACACTACCTGCCCATGCTACTGCAGCGCTAAAGCGCCAGCTTTACGCCTCTATAGCTAAAAGCGCGTGGAATATATCTACGCGCTTTTAGCTATATACAGCCATACCTACTGCGGCAATGGGTAGGCTGCGGCAAATTCGTTGATTTCGCTGCGTATTGCAGCCAGCTTGCCATCGTTATCATGCGCCTGCAGTGCACGGTCGATCCACTGGGCGACATGTTCCATCTCGGCTTCTTTCAGGCCACGGGTGGTTAGTGCTGGCGTACCTAGGCGTATGCCGCTTGGGTCAAATGGCGGCTGCGGGTCAAATGGTACGGTGTTCTTGTTTACCGTAATACCAGCCTTGCCAAGCGCCGTTTCAGCTTGAGCGCCCTTTATGCCCTTGTTAGTGAGGTCAACTAACAATAGATGGTTATCAGTGCCACCGGTCACCAATTGATAGCCCATACTCGTCAGACGCTCTGCCAAAGCCTGTGCGTTCTGTACAATCTGATGGCCATATACCTTAAATGACGGCTGCGCTGCCTCATTAAGGGCAACGGCGATTGCCGCGGTCTGGTGGTTGTGTGGGCCGCCTTGCAGGCCAGGGATAATTGCCCGGTCTATTAGCGTAGGTAGGTTCTCGCGGGTGCGTTCGGCCTTTTTTAAGGGGTTAGATGGGTTGCCGTTACACATAATCATTGCGCCACGGGGGCCGCGCAGGGTCTTGTGGGTAGTGGTAGTGACTACGTCTGCATAACCCACTGGGGACGGATGCGCGCCAGCTACAACCAGCCCGGCGATGTGTGAAATATCAGCTACCAGGAATGCACCGCACAGATCAGCGATCTCACGTAGCCGCTTCCAGTCAAAAATACGCGGGTACGCAGTGGCGCCCACAAAAATCAGCTTCGGCTTATGTTCTTCTACTAATGCGGCCATGGTTTCATAGTCCAGATAGCCATCCTTGCCGGTAGTATATTGGACAGAGTTGAACCACTTGCCAGAGAAATTCACCTTCAGTCCATGTGTCATGTGGCCACCAAAGTACAACGCCATACCCATTACCGTATCGCCCGGGTCCGCTAAGGCATAGTATACGGCCATGTTAGCCGGAGAACCCGAATATGGTTGGACGTTGGCGTGCGACACGCCAAACAAAGCCTTTGCGCGGTCGCGCGCCAGGTTCTCTACTGCATCCACAAACTCACAGCCGCCGTAGTAGCGTTTACCCGGATACCCCTCGGAGTATTTATCGGTCATCCGCGAGCCCAAGGCCTTCAGCACTTCACCCGAAGTGTGGTTTTCGCTGGGTATCATCTCCAGGCCTTCAGCTTGACGCTTGGTTTCGGCGGCAATTAATCTTTCAATCTCTACGTCAATCATACGTATCTCCCTCTTATACAAATATACTGCCGGTGCTGCCGCCTAACTCATATCATATTTATATTGTAGCAAGGTTGCCTAGTAGTGGTAAACTAGAGGTAACAATAAGCAGCCTCTCTTTTAATTACTGCTTAATGGTATTGCTTAATAAATATCATACGTGGTATAATATGCCCACTATGGATACAGCATACAATGAAAAAATTGGTAATTTAATAGCACAAATCCGCCAGGAGCGTGGACTCACCCAAGCAGAGTTCGCCAAGCGCCTCGGCACAAGCCAGTCAGCCGTAAACCGCATGGAACACGGCAAACAAAACCTCACCCTAGAAACCCTAGGCCATATAAGCGACGTCCTTAACAAGCAGCTTATTTCGCTCAGCAGCGGTGCAGTCAACCTCCGTATCGAGGGCGGACACGAGCTTAGCGGTGAGATCACTCTCAAAAACAGCAAAAACGCCGCTGTAGGCTTACTGTGCGCCAGTCTCCTCAACTATGGCACCACCAAGTTCCTGAAATTCCCCCGTATCGAGGAAGTTTTCCGTATAATCGAAGTACTACAGAGTATCGGCGTCAGCATCAAATGGGTAAACGGCAATGACCTTGAAATCCGCCGCCCCGAACACCTTAACTTAGACCAAATGGACGCTGATGCAGCCCGTAAGACCCGTTCTGTCCTAATGATGATGGGGCCGCTAATGCACGACTACGAAGCATTCCGTATCCCTTACGCGGGCGGCTGTAAGCTAGGCCAGCGTACAGCAGAGCCTCATCTATATGCACTGCAGGAGTTCGGCCTTGATGTAGTAGCCACCCAGGGCTTCTATGAAGTAAAGACTCAAAAGAAGCCGGCTGGCCGTTTTGCCCTCTACGAGACAGGCGACACCGTCACAGAAAACGCCCTGTTCGCGGCTGCCCGCACTCCCGAAGAATCTATTATCCAGTTCGCCAGCGCCAACTACATGGTGCAAGATGTCTGTTACTTCCTGCGTAAGCTCGGCGTCAAGATTGACGGCGTCGGCACTACCGTGCTGCACATAGAAGGCGTACCGGTCATCCGTAAAAATGTCACCTACCAGCTAGCCGAAGACCCTATCGAGGCTATGTTCTTCACATCGGCGGCCATCACTACAAATTCCCAGATCACTATCCGCCGCGTGCCTATCGATTTCATGACTCTGGAATTGCTGAAATTACGCAAGATGGGTGCCCGCATCGAAGAAACCGAACGATACAAGGCAGCCAATGGCTACACGGACCTGGTAGATATTACTATCTTTAAGCGTAGTAAGCCCCTGAAGGCCCTTGCCGATAAGATCCACCCTAACGTATTCCCAGCCGGCATTAACGCCGACAACCTGCCGTATTTCGTCCCGATTGCCGGTGTCGCCGAAGGCCGCACGCTTATCCACGACTGGATGTACGAAAACCGTGCCATCTACTACACCGAGATGACCAAGGTAGGTATGAATGTCGAGCTTGCTGACCCGCACCGCTTGTATATTGTCGGCCCTACCAAGTTCAATAAGGCCGACGTCGTATGCCCGCCGGCACTACGCCCTGCATCGCTGCTGCTCATTGGCATGCTGGCTGCGCCAGGCATCTCCACACTGCGTAATATCTATACTATCAACCGCGGATATGAAGATTTAGCCAAACGTCTCAACAGCCTCGGTGCCCGTATACAGGTATTTCACGAGATCTAACCGACAGAGTGCATTAATTAGACAGTACGTATTCCATTATGCTTTCTTGGGCGGCAGTATTACCTCCATAGCTCTTACGGGCTTCCCGGGTCGCCTCCTGGGATAGCCGTTCCGCGGCAAGCATATCCTCCGAAAACGCCGTAAGATGTATTAAGGCGCTTTGCAGCTTCTCGCGCAGGGTTACGCTTGCTGTGTTACACTTCATTGCCCCTTCAGCCATTGCCGTAAGTCCTAACAAGGCGGCGGTAATATGTACATTTGGCTCTACATCGGGTTCGACTGTCAGCTCAGTAACCCTCTGGGCGCACTCCTGCGCTGTTTCATCAATATGGGCCATAGGACCGCGCCAGTCTTCAGGCATCCCTTGAAGGGCGGCTGCTATTTGCCGTCCGGTTGTAATAGCTTGCTCTACCCCCACTTCAACCTGGGCATGCATCAAAAAATCAGCCGTGATAGCATATTGCGCCCCTGTATCTGCCAGCCGTTTAGATACATCCGTCAGCCCGTTGTTCACTTCCTCTATATTCGCCATTACCAACTCCTGTTATTCAGTATGTATGCTTGTACTCTCATATGTCCTACAGTCCCTGGGTATACTGCGTGATGGCGAGTGCTCCACTTTGTCCAGCTTGCGCGGCCTCCTGTGCCTTGCTGTTCATGTGCTCATGCGCAGCATTAGCATTGGTCAACGCCTCAACTAGTGCAGGTAGGCAACTGCAGCCTCCTTTACATGCGACAGCATTCCGGCGCGCTCTTGTTCAAATTCCTCGGTTTTCCCATGAGCTTTGGCAAGTTTACCAATTGCAAACTCCAATAAAGGGTTAGTAACCCTACCAGCCTCGTGATCCATACCTATCCGCGTCACCGACTCACCCGCCTGGCGCGCCGTATCTTCAAAGGTGGCGACATGCGGAGAGCCAGCTTCCAATCTAGTCTGGATAGCAAACAGTTGGCCTTCTATGCCCCCTGAGCCTACCAATTGATTTAGTGTATACGCCGGTGAAGTACCCCCTATAAATTCGTATGCACTAAGTTGCCCAAGCGGCCCGGCATCCTTTTGCACTGTCTCTATCACTGCTCCAAGTTCAGCCCTTACCTCTTCTACGCCTGCCATAGTCTGTCTCCATGTCTATTATTTGGTTAGGGTATTGATAGGCCGAGATTATACAGAACGACATAGGCATATGCAAATACTGCCCGCTGAAACGGGCAGTATACATACATCGCTAGCCGTACGCTACGAAAACTGAGCCTGGACACCCTCGCGTGTTGGCGGGGTCCACGCGGCTTGCTGCTCGGCAGTCTTGCGGGCAATCATCTTAGGGTTCATCAGACAGCGGATGATAGCAACTACCTGGACCGTGTCCATAATATAGAATGCGAAGTACAGGAATGGTGCGTACAGGCTCTTAGCCAGCTTACGCTGCAAAGTGCTGTGCTCGTCCGGCCAGATAGTCAATAAAACATAGAGCGTAATAGTAAGGTATGCGCCCAGGAACAAACCGACAGTGTGGTAGGTAATGCTCAGATACACAATGTAGCCGATCACAACTGGCTGCATCAGCAGCATAAACTCGCTGAAGAATGCCATTGGCAGACGGTAGAAGGTCAGGCTCGGGCTATACTTTTTGTTGAGGTTGAACAGCATACGGGTGTGGATCAGCAGGTTCTGTAGACTGCCCATCTTCCAACGGTAACGTTGCTTCATCAGTGCCTTGAAACTGTGGGCACCTTCAGCCATAGCGACGACGTCTGATGCGTACACGATACGGTTGTTGCGGTTACCCATGGCTACTACCTTCATGCTCAGGCCGATGTCTTCGGTCTGCGTGTCGGTGCCGTAGAAGTCAACCTTTTCGATGGTCTCACGGCGGTACGTGGAAGCTACGCCACCAACGATAAACTCACAGTTGGTGATGGTATAAAACTTCTTGGAACGGTAGCCGATAAGGTGTTCGAACTGTTGCAGGACACCAAGCGTACTGCGATTGTCTACCAGGCGTACGTTAGCTGCGACGCCTACGATCTTCGGATCGTCAAAGTACTGTACAGCGTTCTTGATTGCGTCGGGGCGCAGGATACAGTCGGCATCCAGCGTCATGATCAGGTCGGTCTTGGCATACTTTTGGATACAGTAGTTTACCCCGCCAGCTTTACCGGCACGATGACGGCGGTTTACCAGGCGAAGGTCAAACTTCGGGTACCGCTTTTGGTAGGCACGGATAAGCCTTACGGTACTGTCGGTGCTCATGTCGTTGTGCACGATAACTTGCAGCTTCGGGTATTTGGTGAGACGGATAGATTCCAGGCATCGTATAATGCTGACTTCTTCGTTGAACGCCGGGACCACTACAGAAACGGTCGGCCATTTGTGGCGGCGCTTGGGCAGGCGGGACTGGCGGCGGTACTGCCAGATGTCGTAAAGGTTTGCACCGCCAAGGTACATGCCCAGGTGGACAGTCGTAATCAAGCCGAACGTAATAAACATGTAAAATAGTGCGTCACCAAGGATATCCATTAATTTGCCTCCACTAGGTCAAAAGTAAATAACTGACGGTTCTGGTACCAGACGCCGGAGCATGTCTGCAATGTAAGTATAGGTGCACCGCGGTATGTAAACAACGTTGTGTCGTTGGGGTTTGTCTCTTGCGAGGTACGGAACTTGTAGGTAAACGTGTGGCCGTTTTCGGTGGTAATAATAACCTTGTCGCCCACTTTGATTTTGCTCAGGTCGTGGAACACGCCTGCGCGGTTATGTGCGTATATAAAGGTGTTGCCGTCTTTATTGTTCGGCTGAGCCGTCATAGTAGCGTACTGCGCCTTGTCGCGCGTCAGCGTCCATGCCTTATTGTTAGCATTGTAATAGCCGTCAATCACTTTCAGGTCAATCTTCAGTGAAGGGATTTCAATACGAACTGGCTGCCCGCTGATGTACTGCTGCTGTGGCGGCAATGTCGACGCAACTACAGAAAAAGGCGAAGCACTCACGTGTTCAACGTGTTTACTCCGCCAATATTCTAAAGCTGGATTGGCGCTAAGCAACAGTCCTATGGCTAGCAAGCTAATTCCGCTTAAAAGCGAGATGCGAAGCTTGTTCATGCGATAATCCTGGCTTAGCGCCCCAACCCACCCAATGGTGTTAGGTTGTACCTAGGCCTTGTGAGCCTTTTTAGCCACCATACGAGCAGCACTTGTAAGAACTGCTACTGCACCGACAGTCAAGCTAATCATAGCTGTGATTGCCAGGGCTTTGTTGCCGCTGGTGTTAGGTAATACTACTGCTGCAGTTGTAGTGGTCGCAGCACCCAGAAGTCCGGTGTACATTACTGTAACCTCCCTGATTAAAACATCACTCAAGCACAGCCCACACAAAGCCGTACCCTATGAACATGTATTATACATCTTTTTCCCACTTTGTAAAGGATATTATTCTATATACATTAGCCAGGAATGCAATTCTATAGGCTTGTTTACTGCCAATGTAGCAATATATGTGTATAATACAAAGTCGCTAGGAGACAGCAATGAAAATATATCAAGACAAGTCGTACCGCCACCGCACGAGTGACTGGATTAAACAGCGCCGTACCGCTGTTATTAGCTCGGCTGCCGTCTTATTAGTAGCCAGTATAGGAGGGTTTATCATGCTAACCCACAGCACATCACCACCTGCCGCTTCGCAAACGAAATTGACAACATATAGTTCCGACCCCTTAAAAGAAGGTGACCTCTTGGCTGGCCAGTGGGATTACCTCCCAGGCGCCACCCGCCTTTCTAGTGGGCTGCGTATTAGTGCCATTCCGTTCGCTATCGTAGAGCAGGATGGCTCTGGCGGACAGGCAAATTCGCCCATAAACCTTGCCGGAACCCACCTGGAAGAGGCCAGTGACTTCGCTATTAACGCCACACTCACTGATGTCAGCGGGCCAATTGCCATAGACTTATATGGCCAAGTACCGGTAATCGCCGACGAATTCCGCGTCGAGCGCAAAACAGTACGCATATATATAAAGGACACTACCCTCACCTTGGCCACTTGGGATGGCACAAAGCAGGACCCATTGGCGACCGTAACCTACGCATTGCCAGCCCCCTTAGAAAAAGACGCCCGCCTGGTGATATCCCACACTGGCGGCATGGTACAGGTAAGTATCAACGAAGGCCCGGCAACAACTATTGCCGATGGTGGTATTTTTAACGATGGCTCCGTATGGTTCGGCTTTGACGCCGAAAATAACGGCTTTACCTTGGCAGGCTTAAATGCCAAAGCCCTCGGTGATAAAACATTCAAGATTGCTGACGGCTCCAGTATAAGCGTCACCAACCCCGACCCCAACGGCCTGCAAGTGCTCGCCTCTAAAAAACGCCCCGGCTTTACCGTAGGCACTGCAATGGCCCTCGGCCCCCTTACTACAGATAAGCAGTACGCACAAGTAGCCCTGAGTGGCAATTTCGGCGCGATGACCCCGGAAAACGCCATGAAGTGGCAATTTACTGAGCCTTCCCGCGGCGTCTTCAACTTCACCGAAGGTGACGCACTTGTACAAATCGCCCAAAGGCAAGGCATGAAAGTCCAGGCCCACACCCTAGTATTCGGCGAGGCAAACCCGGCATGGGTACGCCAGCTGCCTGCCAGCGAACTTGAAAAGGCCATGAACGACCATATCGCAGCGGTCGTTAGCCATTACAAGGGTAAAGTAGCCAGCTGGGACGTTGTAAACGAGCCTATGGACGATGATGAGTGGGACATACTGCGCCCGAACATCTGGTATAAGGCCATGGGCGAAAGCTATATTGCCAAGGCATTTACTGCCGCCCGCAACGCAGACCCCGATGCGCTCCTATTTATGAATGAATACGGCCTCGAGGAAAACGGCAGCCGCTGGGACAACTTCCTAGCTATGGTAACCCGCCTGAAAAAACAAGGCGTACCTATTGATGGCGTCGGCTTCCAGGCGCACATATACGCCAGCGAAGATAAGATAAACACTAAGGTACTTCAAAAGCACATCCAGCAGTTGGCGGCCATCGGTGTAAAGGCGCGCATTTCTGAAATGGACGTCTACAGCGACGACGGTACACGTGTGCAGGCACAGCAATACGCCAACGTATTCCAGATGTGCTTGAACGAACCTAACTGTATCTCATGGACTACCTGGGGTGTATCAGACCGTTATGACTACTTCCGTGATGATGACGGCAGCATCCAAACCGGCGAGGACTTCCTGTGGGATAGCCGTATGTACCCGGCTCCAGCCGTTGGCAAAATCCGGCAATTACTCCTGTAACCAAGGTAACTACCGAAAAATTAGCCAGCACTGTCTGGCTAATTTTTTAGGGCTTTGCGAATACCGCGCATGACGGCAGTTTCACTCACCTTGTGGGTATCATTATCAAAGTCAAAGAGACCATCGTTGCCATACTCCAGGCCGTAGCCATCGCTAGGGGCATCAATGCTTGTCGTGAAGCCATCAGGGCCGTTCGTAGGGCTCCAGAACTGGATGCCACTGGTGCTGTTGGAACGCAGTATAGCAGCCATAAAACCCTGCGCAAACAATTCTTTTTCATGGTCGTCTTCGCTGTCGATACTGAATTCTGAGATTTCAGATTGCAAACCTGCCCGGGCAGTACGAGCAAGTACGTGCTGCATATTCTCGCGTACGGCGATTACCTTTTGGGCGTCGCTAGTGGCGTTGCCCATCAACTTTTCAATGTCACTGCCGTCGGTGTGTGCCTGGAAACGTATGCCGTCGATGTTCTTGCCGTTGGCGTTTACGTACTCGGCCAAGTCAATCATAACCGTCAGGCGGTCCTCGTCAGCTTCCATGCCATTTTCGTTGAAATACAACTTAGTTTCAGGGTTCGCATACTTGCGGGCCAGCTCAAAACCCTTCTTCATATAGAAACGTTCGTCGCCGGCAACCTTCTTAGAAGCGCGAGCCCAAAGGTTTTCGTTGAGTGTAACCCCTTCTATATTAAAGAGGCTGGTGTCGGCAAGCGGCTCGTTTACCACATCGACGGCGCGGGCATCTTGAAAGTGGCCAAAGTATTCCTTGAGCCAAGAATTCATCAGTGTTTCAAACTCTTCCTTGTCGTGCTTGCCATCGATAGTTTCCTGCAGGAACACCTCGATGCCTTGCGGGTTAGCCTCACCGAACAATGGCGTATGGGCACTGTACTCGCGGCCACTGTCTTTAGCCAGTTTCTTGAAGGCATCAGCAGATTCCCAATGGAAACTGTCCGGATTTAAGGTGCCGTCCGGGTTTACCTTACCCGTATAGATAGCCTGAGGTTTCATATCCATTTCTGGCTGGATAACGCTTGCGTTCTCGCCATATACCTTAGCGATTGCGGGATATTCCGTCACCGGACGCATATTAGTGGCAACGCCGATTTTCAGGTCTGGGCGTACAGCGTTTGCCAACTGCTGCAACCCGTCGGCAGCCAATGGCGCAAGACGCACTTCTGAGGTGTCGCGCAGCTCTACTTTACCGCCATCTTTAGATGGGTAGGCCGCAAACTGGTCGACTGCAAAATTACCGCCGTCGAAGCCAAATACTACCTGTTTAGTAGACTGGTACATGTCAGCTTCAATGGCCACTTCTTTGCCGGCGGCAGCTACTACAATGTCATCGCCCTTTTGCTGTACAGTAAAGCCTACGCCGTCTACCTCTTGTTGCCAAGAGATTACTTTCTTTTCATCAGCGCCAGGACCGCTGCCCTGCCATACACGCACCGTCATACTCTTACTACCAACCGACACCTGGGTCTTTGGCTCATAATGGCGGCCTTCGTCGTAACGTTCGTCAGGTTCACTGTAAAAGTTAACTACCGCCGGATTCTCATCCGAGATAGGCTCTGTGCCCCCAGTTACATGCACTGCGACACCAAAGTCTTTGCCGCCGGTCTTGAGGCGGGTGCCATATACGTTCTGCGCCGGGTCAGCTGCGTACGTAGAAAGACCTTTCCAGTCATCACCCTGCTCGCGCAGTTTGAGGCTGGTACGGGTTACTTGTAATACGCCGCCTTCTACGCGAGCACCAGGCAGGTAGCTCCAGATGCCGTCCTTAATGAGGTCTTCTTTACCGCTCTGGTCTAATTCCGGAGGCAGCACTAAGGCCATATCTTTATTGGCCTTTTCGGGGTTAGTCTTTGAGGGTTCAGGCGATGCGGATGGCTGTATAGCTTCTACGCCAGCTGGCTTTTTATCACCGCCAATCCAACCCTGCTGCCAGGATACACCTGCGGCTATCGCCAAAATTGCAGCCCCAGCAGCGGCTACACGCCATTTTTTGCCAGATTCCCGGCGATGTACACCCCGGTGGCCAGGATCAGGTTCGCCGCCACCTACGAACTGCAATTCGTCTTCCGTAGCTACTGGCTGTCCGTCTACTACTGTTGATCGTTCATCGCCCACATGCGGCTGGCCACCTTCGGCTGGTACGGATGCAACTCCTTCACTGTATACAGGCATACCTGTAGGCTGGTCATCCGGTGCGGCGTGCCGCCCAAGTCCAGCAGGACGTTGTGCGGGGAAAGCCAGGCTTTCAAATGCAGCCCTACCGGTATCGTTATTATCTCCAACAGGGAACACTTCGCTACTCATAAAAGCAAACTATACTACATTATTTACTATTACACAAAGAATTATACTACTTACATAATGAAACTTGCTATTTTGCAAGGGTTATGCTATACTTTGCCTATTAAAGGTTAGCTCTTTGTTGAGGTGGTCTTTTATAACATTTTAGTTCGGTCACAATACCCTGAGGAGGCATCTTATGCGTTTTGTACATACCATTAAACAATCCCTGCGGATTTTCGTGGCAGCATTGCTGTTTGCGGTCCTTGCAGGTATTGCGCCGGCTTCGGCAGTAGTAAATAACCCTACCCCGACAGCCAAAATCAGCTTTACCTTCGACGACGGCTTAGCTTCTAGTATTACGCAAGCCGCCCCTGCCATGGCCGCTTACGGTATGAAGGGTACCGCATACCTTATCAGCGACTGTATGGGTAAGACTACCGTACCAAACACCTGCGCTGCAGATGGCGACAAGCCATACCTCACCTGGGACCAGGCTACACAGCTGCAAAACACTTACGGCTGGGAAATTGGCTCGCACACCGTAGACCACCCTCAGCTGTCCACCGACAAGCTCACTACTGCACAAGTTGCCGCTGAGCTAACTAACAGCAAGGCTGCGCTGAACGCACACGGCTTCGCCGCTACCGACTTTGCAACCCCTTATGGCGACTACGACAACAACGTATTGGCTGAAATTGCCAAGGTGTATGCCTCACACCGTGGTTTCGCTGACGTCGACAACAACGTATGGTCCTACAACGACTACCTCATCAACGACATGCAAGTGCAGGCTGGTGTAACTGTTGCCCAGGTAAAGACCCGCATCGACCAGGCTATCGCCAACAACCACTGGCTGGTGCTGACCTTTCACAATATCTCCACCAACCCCAGTACCAATGCCACAGACTACGAATACAAGACCTCTGACCTGGCTCAGATTGCCGCGTACGCCAAGGCCAAGCAAGATGCAGCCCTTATCAAAAATGTAAACATCAACGAAGGCCTCGTTACCAGCGATACAAACCTTCTGACAAACGGCGGTTTTGCAAACGGCATCAACAACGGCTGGACCACCAGCGCCACAGCAAACATTGTCGCTGACAACGCTACGCACGGTGCTTACCCTGAAGCTACCAACTCTGTGGCTATCACTGCCGGTACAAGCAACCAATACCTGTTCTCACCGCAGGTACCGGTAACAAGTACCGACACCTACATGTTCAAGAGCTTCCTGAACATGACCGCCCGCACCAGCGGCGAGCTTGGCTACTATGTAGACGAGTACAATGCATCCGGCAGCTGGATCAGCGGCAAATGGGTCCAGGCCATCTCCACCCCTACTGCTAAAGAAGTTAACTTTACCTATACCCCTAGCAGTGCCAACGTGAAGAAGGCTAGCCTACAGGTGTACACCACAGCTAACTCCGGTATTAAGGCATATGTAGATCAGTTCCAGATGTTCTCATTGACGAATACTACTACGCCACCCGCAGCTACCAACAACTTGCTTACCAACAGCACGTTCGACGCAGGCCTCACCGGCGGTTGGACTACCGACAAGGCTTCTGCCTATGTTGCTGACAGCGGCAGCCACGGTAGCGCTACCGACGTTGTCAACTCTTTGAAGCTGACAGCTACCACTACCAACGCCCATCTGTTTGCCCCTAAGGTAAACGTCAAGAGCACCAGCACGTACACGGTCAATGCATACGCAAACCTTACAGCCCGCACCAGCGGCGAGCTTGGTTTCTACATTGACGAGTACAACGCATCCGGCCAGTGGATCAGCGGCCAATACGCCTACGGTAAGGCTACTACGGGCGCCACTAACATTACGTTTAGCTACATCCCTACATCGGCAAATGTTACCCAGGCCCAAGCCCAGGTAATCCTGCCTGCTAACTCTGGTATTACCGGTTACCTGGACACCGTCCAGTTCTTAGCCCCAGCTACCGAAACACCTCCAGCAACACCTACCAACCTGATGGCTAACGGCACATTTGACGCCGGTATCGCCAGCGGCTGGACCACCAACGACACTACAAATATCAAGGCCGACACTGCCAGCCATGGCAGCCCAAACAATGTTGTTAACTCAGTGTCTTTGGTATCAAGCACAGTTAACCGCCACTTGTTCAGCCCGCAGATCGCTGCCGACTCTACCAAGAGCTACAGCGTAGTAAGCTACCTAGATCTCCAGACACTTACCAGCGGTGAAGTAGGCTACTACATAGACGAATACGACGTAAACGGCAACTGGGTCTCTGGCCAATACAAGGTCGGTATCAACACTGTCAGCAAGGGCGATGTAGCATTCACCTATACCCCTAGCAGTGCCAACGTGAAGAAGGCTAGCCTACAGGTAATCGTTACCGGCAACTCAGGCACCAAGGCCTACTTCGACGACGTCCGCTGGTCTCAGAACTAAGCAACGCACGTCCCACATAAAAAGGCGGTTCCCTCTCGAGGAAAACCGCCTTTTTTGATATACTAGCAGAGTTACGTAATTATGGTGCAAGTATCATTGCCTGCACTGGCACCACGCGGGTGTGGTATAACGGTCATTACTCCAGTTTTCCAAACTGGCTACGTGGGTTCGACTCCCTCCACCCGCACCACAGCGGCAACGACGCTTCGCTCGCGTCTACTAAACTGTCCCCCGGACAGTTTAGGGTTCGACTCCCTCCACCCGCACCACATCATATATAGCAAAAGAGGCTGCCGATAAAGTCCTCTTTTTAATGCAGTTTCAGAAATTCAAAGTCAGGTGCAGCCCCGCGTGTAGTAATTACTAGTAATGGCCTGCTTGAAGCAGACCTGAAACGAGCACTCCAGCAATAGCCGCATCCAGATGCGGAGCATTAATAGATATGCGGAGCATTGCGGTCCCAAAGGTCTATATGACAGGTCTTGCTCTCCCTAAAACGGTTCATCACCACAAACCAACGGTACTCCGCGGTACGTCCAGCTTTTTGCAATGCATGAGCATGGTCTACGGCGGCTATCATATCATCAGTGTCGCGCGGACGCCCGTGTTCTACTTTCCAATCTACGACGTGCGCGAGGCGCATCATCGCTACGCCGCGCCAGATAATAGAGTTCTGGCGCACATATGCATGACTCCAGTTACCCCAGCCGTTGGCTATTTCAAACTCATCATATACATCTAGCGTCGTGCCGCACACACCGATGCGCCGCTCGGTATCCAGGCGGCTGTGCACTCTGTCCATTACCTTTTTGCTACCAGACAAGTCAATGTCACCGGCTAGTTTTATATCAAACATGGCCATGGCGGCGCCGCCGATTACCACAAAACTGTGCCGGGGTATTCCCAGCCGGTCTTCCAAGGAGTGCACCCGGTTGGCGATTTGCTGCGCATCTAGCTGCAAGCGTTCAGTTTCGTTTGGTGTTTCCATAAGAATTTACAGTAGTTTTCTGGTATAATATTATAGGTTGGAGGCATTATGTGCCTTTATGTATGACGCTTCGCTCGCGTCTACAAAAATGTCCACTGGACATTTTTGCCTCGGTAGCTCAGCTGGATAGAGCAAGAGACTTCTAAGCTTTAGGCCGCTGGTTCGAGTCCAGCCCGAGGCACCACAAGGCATCCAACAAAAAAGACCCTCATCCGCGTGGAAAGGGTCTTTTTCTGTATAGGCTACTAGCGTGTGCGCTTGTTAGATGGGCGCTTGTGGCCAGCCTTTTTGTTGCGGTTAGCGTTCTGCTGCGGCTTCTTAACAGCCTTTTCAGCGTCATCTAACTTCTTTGCTACTGGAGCGGCTACAACAGCTTCTGCTGGTGCGATTGGGTTCTTAGTATCCTTCTTGGCAGTCTCTTCCTTTACAGGAGCACCGGTGCTGCGGTTGCGGTATGCGTATGCAGCAGCGGTTGCAGCGATCAACAGGATGATGATCATTGGCCAGATGTTGCGCTTGCTAGAAGTGTTCTGGGCATCGCTGTTTGTAGCGGCCTTAGTGTCGTCCTTCTTAGTATCCTTGGCAGTGTCAGCAGCCTTAGTGTCTGACTTTGCTTCGTCTGTACTGACACTGTTCTGGCCTTCGCCAGTTACAGGCGTAGTAGTGGCAACTTTGTTGGCTGCAGCAGGTGTGCTAGCAGTGCTGTTGGTAGCAGCCGAACCGCCGCCCATACCACCAGTAGCAGGTGCTGCTACAGTGAAGCTTGCGTTCACAAGTGTTACAGGCAGGTCTGTACCGCCGTTAACTACCTTGGCACTGCTGAAGTTTACAGCTGCGGTACCTTCGGCAATAGCCTTGAAGGATACAGTAGCCAGACGTACCTGACCGCGCTTCTTGCCGCCCAATACAGTACAGTCGCCAGTGTTGATTGAACCGCCGCCTGCGCTCGGTGCGGTTACACAAGTGTTGAAGTCGCCAGCGCTAATGCTCTGGGCTTCCAGCTTGCTTGTGTCGTACGTCAGGTTAGCGCGGGCGCTGTCAACGTCGTTGTCGCCGCTGTCTTCGTAAATAGATACGGAGAACACGTTACCTTTAGTATATGTACCGCTTGCCGGGCTAACGAATGCCGTAGCGCTGGCAGCTGCGTGGGTTGTAACAACTGGCGCGAACACCATTGCCACGCCAGTAATGATGCTGGCAACTATCTTAAACATAGGATGTACTACTTTCATAATTATTTGCCCCAGTTCGATGACAAGATCGAAAGGTCATTAATGTTCACTGTGCCGTCGCCGTTCAGGTCGCCTTGGGCTGCGGTTGCACCGGTCTTGTTCCAGTTGTTGGAAAGGATGCTCAAGTCGTTGATATTGATAGCGCCATCGCTGTTAATGTCACCGGTCTTGCCAGTGACTGAAGCCGCAGCCGCACCGGACTGGTCAAACATTTCAATGTTGTCCATGTAGCCAGTAATGCCACCACCGCCCTGTACATCAACGTATACACGTGCATATGCAACGCTGGCTGATGTTGGCTTGTATACGAAATTAGCGTTCTTTACCTTGTTGGCTTCGTTAGCGTTGACGTTAGTAGTGTCGTAACGGACAGCCCCAAGAGCATAGTTATCTGTAAGCAGTGTGCCAGCAGCGTCGTATTCTTCAACATGGTAGGAAACTTCCGGCTGAATTACCGTTGCGCTTGGCGTCATAGTAAGGATGTTAAAGTAACCCTTTACTACATAACTACTCGTGGAGCTAACGGCAACACGTGGCGCCCAGATGTGAGCAGTGTTTGCGCCTGCACTAATGTACAGTGAATTTACAATGCTCGTCGGGTTGCCTATAACGTAACTACCTTTGCTGGTAGCGTCTTTGTGCACAAGCGTACCAGTAGTGTCGTCAGTAACCCACTGGCTTACGCCGGTGGTGTTGCGGCTTGCAACGTCAGTACTCAATGCAGCAGTATCAAAAGTACCGTCGCCAAGCATGTTAGTAGTGCCATTCACGATTGCATCGTGAGGGCTAACGACTGCTATGTTCTTAGACTTAACATATTCGGCGATCTGGTCGAGTAAGGCATTAGACGTAGTGTAGTCGTCACTGTTGGTAGGAGTAGCTTCTGTGATGTTGTGGAAGGTTAATGTAAGCCATTGGTTACCAGCCACTGCAGCGTCGATGTATGCCTTGACGGTTGCCAGTGTCTGACGAGGGGCATCACCAGTAGTACCTTCTTGGATCTGCTGATTTACAACCAAACGGTCGTTGTATGGGTATACGTTGTTCCCGATGTCTGCGAAGCCGCGCATTGTTGCGTAGTACTTAGCAGCTGTAGCGAGTACAGTGTTGTTGTAGTCGCCGTACGGTGCAGCAAAGTCTAAAGCTTCGTAGCCGTTCATGTTAGCGGCAATGTCTGCCTTACTCTGTTGCAGCTCAGTGTTAATCTGGTCAGCTGTGAGTAGTGTCTGCTCGCCGCCGCCGGTGCTTGCTAGGTAGGGGTGAGTTTGGGTGTGAGAGCCAATGTTCCAACCATAGGTAGTGTGCAGCTCATTAATCTGAGCCCAAGTCATGTATACGCCAGCTGGGTCGGCCGCACAAGTACCGCTAGTGCCAACACACTTAGTAATTACATAGTTAGTGCCAGTGTAGCCGTACTTCTGTAATGTTTTTGCAGCTAAGCTCAATGAGCTAGCCAGGCCGTCATCAAACGTAAATGTTACGCGTGGCGTAGCGGTCAGGCTAGTGTTAGCTGTTGCGGCGTGAGCCTGAGGTACGACTGCCATACCCATACTCAGCACCAGGCCAGTGGCCAGTGCCAAGTTTTGAATCTTCTTTAAAATTTGCTTCATGGTTCTTTATAGATGCTCTGGCATGTGCACACGCCAAAACTCCCAACTCCTTTTATATAAGACTCATATTACCATTAAGTTGCTTCTTTTGCAATCATAGGTCTACTTAGAAACTTATTATGATAAATAGTCAATATGCTTATGGTTTGCCCGTATCAGATGAAGACTGGGCATTTTGTCAAAAAAAGTGGAATAACAGGCCAAAAAATGCTAGAGTGTATCTGTTAAACCTTTGGCGGATGTAGCTCAGCTGGTTAGAGCGCCTGTTTGTGGCACAGGAGGTCGTGGGTTCAAAACCCATCATTCGCCCCAAGATGATTATGCTTAAAGACTCTTAATAACGAGAGTCTTTTTGTCTGTAGCATGATAGGATGAAAGTATGTTGTTCAAACTCATCTGGCCGATACTCATCGTACTTGGCGTGCTGGCAGTATTTAATCATGGCGATGGCAGTGGCTTTGAGGATCCTGGATTCCTGCTTGTTCCTATAGGGGTATTTGGCGGCCTCATAACGGTTTCACGCAGAACAACCGCGAATAAAAGCCATATGCGGCTGCTCATTGGCCTGTGGGCTTTGGCTTTCCTGTGCATAGCATACATATACTTTGCCGACCCTGACGCCTTCCGCATACTGCCATGGTTCCTTATTGCCGCCGGTTCCACTATTGCCGGTTGGATATTGTTAGTGTTCCATCTATTCCGCAAATAACGACAACGGTTCTAACATCCTTCACGGTGCGGCCCCAAATTTCGTAAATACGCCGAAAGGCGAGAGATTTCCAGATGTGATGTCTGGAATCTCTTATTTCTAGCCTCTTGTAACTGTTGCTCAAGCTTGGGATAGTCTTCTAGTAGGAGAGCGGCGCTATGTCTCAGAAAATATATAAAGGCGTGAACTGGCCAATCTTTTGCTAAAATTACGCTATGGATATAAAAGCATCAATAAGCGAAGATAACGGCATTGCCGCACTAGCTAACAACGACCTACAAGTATTAAGTGTAGGCATATCAACAGGCGGTGTAGCAGAAATCCGCATGGCAGAGGCAAATCCCGAACGACACATCGTCGCCACTACTATCGACGAGCAAGGTGTAGCATTTGCCAAAAAGTACATTGCCGAGAAACATCTTGATAGTCAAATAGAAGCCAAGATTGAAGATGTGGCCGAGCCGTTGCCGTACACAGACGCCTACTTTGACTATATTTATGCAAGGCTTGTGCTTCACTATTTACCTAAGGAGAAACTAGTAGAGGCGCTTGCAGAGTTGCACCGCGTACTCAAGCCAGGCGGTAAATTGTTTGTGGTAGTGCGCTCAACGAAATGCCCTGATGCTACACGTAAAGAGGCTCACTTTGACCAAGAAACTAATCTGACAACCTGTACATTCGCCGATGAAGAAACGGGCAAAACCTACTCATACAGTCGCTATTTCCATACCGAAGGCTCCATTAGCAAATATGTAGCCGAAGCAGGGTTTAATGGTACCTACGTAAAGGCATACGACGAGCATTTATACGTGGATTTCATGCGTACCGAACTATCGCCAAAGACTGACAATGTAATTGAGCTGCTGGCCGTCAAACAATGAGTGAAGACAGCTATCACCTAGGTATAAAAGCTCTCATACGCAATAACGAAGGCAAGGTTCTGCTCCTGCAAGTAAACCCCGCTAAGTTACATGGTGAACGCAAGAACTACTGGGATTTGCCAGGCGGTAGAGTACAGAAACGCCATACCGTCATAGACACGCTCAAGCGCGAAGTGGCTGAAGAAACAGGCGTTACCGACATCAAAAACACCAAAGAAATAGGCATGGTGCTGGCGAACATTCGCATACCAGTTGGCGAAAACGATACAGTGGGTTTGATTTTAAGCGTCTACGAGTGCGTGATTGCAGACGGCAGTAATATCGTAATATCTGACGAGCATGTTGCCTATGACTGGTTCACACCGAAGGAGGCCGCAGATTTACTTGCGATCAAATATCCTCAACCTTTTTGTAGCTTGATAGCCAAACTCTAGTTTCTCGGCTATAGAGAATCACTATCCCGCCCCATGATGATTATGCTTAAAGACCTCTTTGGAGGTCTTTTTACTTGTTACAATTGATATATGAATTTCGAACTTAGAAACGAGCTATTTAATCGGGCAGATAGAGACCAGGAGATGCGCAAAAAAATTTCAGAGGCCGACGACGCTCTCTCAGCCTGGGATAAAAGCATAGATGAAGACAACACCACCTGGCTTAAAGGAATCGTTGAGAAATACGGATGGCCTACGATTAGCGATATTGGCCCAGATGGCTCACAGGCAGCATGGCTACTCGTGCAACACGCCGATCATGACCCCGACTTTCAAAGCCAGTGCTTAGCTTTAATGCATGCTTTGCCGAAGGGTGAAGTTAAACCAGCCAACATAGCCTACTTAGAGGATCGTGTGCGCGTTGCCCAGGGAAAACCCCAGCTTTATGGCACACAATTCTATCGAGAAGGTGGCAAGTTTGCTCCACAGCCAATTGAAGACCCAGATAATCTAGAAAAACGGCGGCAAGCAATGGGTCTAGAACCGTTTTCCGAAAACCAAGAACGCGTTAAAAATTACTATTCGCCTAAATCTCAGCCATTGTAGTTCGAACATCCTTCACGATGTGGTTCTATAATAATTATGTTTAAACGCCTTTTCGTAAGGGTGTTTTTTGTAAGGCGCATATATGATTACTATGGGCGTAATCGTTTATCAAATATATTTGTATCGCAAGAATGCATAAGTAAGCATGGCCGTCTTGACAATATTACTACTTTGTATATACTTTGTAGTATGAATACTGTTATTAGTGTGAAAATCGATAAAGATGTCAAAGAGTCTGCGCAAGAAGTAGCCAAGAGTGCCGGTTTGACACTAAGTACGCTCGTGAACGCCTATTTGCGTCAGGTTGCAGCTACGCGCCGCATTGAACTGTACGCGCCGGAACAGATGACACCTCATTTAGAGAAGCTCGTCGCCGCAGTAGAAAAAAACATTCAAGCCGGCAATGTCAGCCAACCTTTCGATAACATCGATGATTTTATCGCCGATCTCAAGTCATGATTATCCGTTATGAAAAAGGGTTTAAAAAACAGTTTAAAAAGCTGCCCGCAAAATACCAGGAGCAGTTTTATGAACGCCTTAAAATATTCGTAGCTGACCCTTCAAACCCGGCACTTCGCGTCCACCCTCTAAAGGGCCAATTTGCTGGCTACTGGAGCATGAATGTGAATGGCGATATTCGAGCTTTATATTTACTTGAGGGAGAAACGCTGATAATCTTTGCACTTATCGGTTCGCATAGTGAGTTATACGGCTAGCGCGGTTCTAACATCCTACACGATGTGGCCCGTACTATTCCCCGAATGTTTTACAGATGCGGGCGAAGCGTCATGTAACATGCAAACTAAAAGACTCCCTTCGGGGAGTCTTTTTATATACCATAGCGGGCCACCAGCAAACCGTCCGGAACCCGTTATGCTATTATTGCCTAGATATGAGTACCATCGAGCACGTAGGCCAGCAGTTAAATGCCGGAATCAAGACACTGCCTTTTGATGCGCTTAATGCCGCCCAGCGTCCACTGGACGAAGTCAGTACTGCATTATTACGTTTAAACATTGACCTGTCTACTGCTGAAGCCTGCCTTATGGCACTTCGCACCGCTAAAAATGCAATCGCCAATACAGAAGATCTGCTATATGCGGGGCGTAATAACATTGCGGCGTATATGGCCGAAATCGGCCTGAAACCTGTAGTTGCAGTACACCCGTCCGCAGATATATTTGTGGATACACCCGTGGAGTCATGGGGCATACTACTAACGGGCATGGACAAGGCAGTGACAAATGAACAAACTGCCAATATACAGCTGAGAGCAATAGGCAAAGTAGTGGCCGATCCCCGTTGCGATGAAAAAATAAAGGAAGGGTTTTTGGCGATCGGCCTAGACTACGACGACATGAAGCAGGCATGGTCGCATGGGCTGTCTAGAGACAGCAGGGAGATATTTAATCCGTCTACTTACCGAGGGGAAAATGTTAAACGGATACTATCGCTTGAAGCCGAGCATCCAGGAGTTGCCAGGCAAATAACCGAAACGTTCGGCATTAAGAATTTCGCACGGCTAGGGCCGATAACGCTGGAATGTTTACGCAAGGCACTAGAAAAACCGCCAGATGAATACACGCTCTTTGTAATGGCCGAAGCGGATGAAAACGGCGCTTTGATAAGTGGAGGAAATGATCTTGAACAAGCCCTTGCCTCGCTGCCAGAAGGTACTGCGCCAATTATACCAGTGGAGCTTAATGGCATTACCGGCGCCCATGTCATAAAACGGAAGCTGCTAAAACGGGGATGGGGCCAAGCCGAAGATGCCGTTATTGCAGCCCACGGCAGAACAAATATGCTGACCCTATCACACGCAGATAACCCGCGCTCCGCACCAGACCATACAGGACATCTTAGGCCAATCGCATCGCTACTCCATGGGGTTGTCAAAGAAGGTGGCGTATACCGGCTGATCAGTTGTTCGACTGGTGCAGGCGAGGATAATATTGCACAATACATAGCCAACAAAAGCAATCGTACCGCTTATGCGCCTCCGGAGCGCGTCTGCGCCCAATTTGTCGCTGCGGCAAACCCAGACACCGGCAAGACCGAAGTAGATATACGATTCACCGACAGACAAAATGTCAACCCCGTAGAAGCCCTACGCTTCGATCCGCGATAAATAAGCTGAAGGGGGTCGGAGGCTTACCCTTCTAGGTCATGCTCCTGCTGATAAGCAGTTATCTCATCCCGGGCGGCAATGCTCCTATGCGTACTTTTTTCTACATGCATGCCGGCCAGGCGGGTTGCGTTGCGTGCAAGGCGCAGCTCTTCAAATAACGCACCGATATGCTGACTTATGTTTGTCACCCTCTGCCGGACTTCGCCTACGTTAATTGGCTGTTTAATATCCATCTGCTCGCTGTCCGAAAGATGACCGGCAGCCTGCCCTCCATATGTCAGCGCTGATCGTATGTGCGGGTTCAAACCAGCGGCGTCCTCTCCTGCAAATGTCCCACTAAGTACGTCCATGGCTTCGCTGTGTGCAGCATGCCCTGCGGCGACATCTGCAGCAAGCCCCTCGGCAACAGTAACTAAACTATTACTCTGTAGCCCATGAACTATTTCCCACATATTTTCAAGCGCTGCATAGAGCAGTCCGGCCTGCCCTTCACCATGTAGCGTTAATTGCGTACCTTGTTCAAAGCCTGCTTTTGCGATATTAAGTTGAATATTCACTTCTTCCATTGATGCCATATAAAAAACCTACTGTTTACATATTATAAAAACTCTCCGGCAAGAGAACTCTCATGATGACCTATTATATAGCACAAGTCCTTTAGCGCGTACGATCATCGTGCACACCTAACGTCCGCTGGGCATGCAGCAGACAGGACAGGAAGCCTTAATTTGTATATTGTATAATTTTAATAAATATAATCAAAAACGACTGTCATATAAGCCGCCCCGCCGTTTGTTTGCTACAATGCCCCTATGAATAGTTCACTCGACGACCTGCTACGCTTCGTAAGCTTTACGCACGACATACGCAATGTAAAACGCGCTATGTGGGTACAGGACGAAGAAGTGTTCGAGAACGACAGCGAGCACGGCTACCAGCTTGCCATGGTTGCCTTGTATGTTATCGAAGCACACAAGCTGGATCTGGATCTCTACCGGCTGATGTGCATGTGCATCGTACACGATGTGCTGGAAGTACACGCCGGGGATACGCCTGTATACGGCGATTCCGAGACACTCCTCAGCAAGCACGCCCGCGAAGAGGCCGCCCGCCAGCAACTAAAGGAAGATTGGCCGGATATGCACACGATGCACAGACTGATAGACGAATGCGGGGCCAAGCAAACCAACGAAAGCAAATTCGTGTATGCACTGGACAAACTGGTACCGATGCTCAACAACTACCTCGACAAAGGCCGCAACTGGCACCGCCAAGGCGTAGACATGCCCCATTTGTTAGCGGTCAAAAAAGGAAAAATAGACATCGACCCTACGATAAACGAATATTACATCAAAACCTTGGAACTACTGCGCCAGCACCCGGAAATCTTAAAACCATAAGGCGGCCATGCACCCAAAAACTATCGCCCTCGTAGGCGTCGTAACGACAATCATATCCATACTGGTAAAAGTTATCGGCCTGCCAGATCAAATCCGTAAAAATTACGTGCGCAAATCTACCGTAGGCTTGTCTGTGCCCTTCTTTGTGCTGGGGTTTGTATCGTATGGATTATGGACTGTATACGGCGCGTTAAAGCAAGATTGGGTATTAATATTAGGCCAAGGTGCCGGCATGATAACCATGGGTATTATTGCCTGGCAGATATACTTGTACCGCAAAAATAAGGACGAAGTGTGAAAATATATAAGCCCGCCTTGCCTGCCGTATTATTGCCCGCAGATGACGTGCGCAGCATATTGGAAGACGATGAAACGCTTAGCGGTTTACTGGTACAGGGTGCCGATATCACCGGTTTTGACCTGCACGGCGCTGTTATCAACGAATGCTCATTTCAAAAATGCCTGCTGACCGGTACGCGTATCAGCCGGTCGCAATTCCGCGACTGCATATTTGACAGCTGCGACTTCACCGCCTGTGCTATGCCCGAATCCAGCTGGCACGCCATCGCTATGAACGGCGTACGCGGCAGCGGCCTGCAAGTACAGGGCAGCACCATCCGCAATGCGGCGTTCAAAAATTGTAAGCTCGACCTAGCCAATTTCCGATTTGCACATCTGGACAATGTCACGTTTGAAAACTGCATTACCACAGACATGGACTTCTACGCCGCCCAGCTAAAAAACGTCACATTTATTGGTTGTAATATCGAGGGTATGCAGTTTTCGGATGCCAAACTCCGCAATGTCGACCTCTCAAAATCGGACATCATCCAAATACATGGCCTCAGCGGGCTGAAAGGCGCCATAATCAGCAACGGCCAATTACTACAACTTGCCCCTTATTTCGCCCAGGAAATCGGCATTACGGTTAAAGAATAGCCTACGACTGGCGCTTCAGCATCTGCTGCACATCGGCAGCTGATACGTGGATAACAGATCCAGGGCCAGCTTGGCCGGAAAGCATTTGGTTGGCCACAATGTTCTCTACGGCACGCTGTACTACGCGGCGCATGGGGCGCGCGCCCAAGCGGGGGTCGTAGCCGGCGTCCACCAGTACGTGCTTGGCGTCTTCATCTACCTGGACTGATACTTTTTGGGCAGCCAGGTTTTTGTTGACACCCTTTAATATGATATCTATCACTTGCATAAGCTCGTCGGGAGTTAGCGGGCGGAACAATACAATTTCGTCAAAACGGTTCAGGAATTCCGGACGGAAAGCGTTGGAATTGATCAGTTCATCGGTAAATTGCTGTTCAAACTGCTCCAGTTTTTCGCCTTTTTCAATGTGTTCGCGGATGCGGTCGGCTCCCGCATTGCTAGTAGCAATGATAACGGCGTCACGGAATGACACCTGACGGTTGTTGATATCGCGCAAAATACCTTCGTCCAACACCTGCAGCAATGTGTTGAGCACATTAGGATGGGCTTTTTCGATCTCGTCCAGCAGCACCACACTAAATGGGTTGCGGGCAATCTGCGCCGTCAAGCTATGCTCGTCAGTGGCGCCGTCAGCAATCAGACGGTTTACGTCGTCTGCGCTAACATATTCGTTTAGGTCTAAACGCACCAGATGGTCTTCGCCGCCAAAGAACACTGCCGCCACGCTCTTGGCCAACTCGGTCTTGCCTACGCCGGTCGGCCCTAAGAACAGGAATGTGCCCACCGGCCGTTCTACATTACGCACTCCGGCACGGGCACGGCGCAAAGCGTCACTAACCACTTGCACAGCGCGCGTCTGGTTGATCATACGCTCGTGGATCAGTTGCTCGAGGTTCATGAGCGTCTCACGTTCGGTAGTCGTATTGGCGGTACCGACCTTTATACCTTGCGTACTCTCGATTGCCCGCTCTACGGATCGGTGAGTTACCAAGCCGGATTCGGCAAAATCAGCTGCACTCTCTAACAGTTTCAGCGCACGGCCAGGCATGACCTGGTCGCCCAGATACCGGCTGCTGAGACGCCAGGTAGTCTCCAGCGCCTGGTATGTGTAGGTAACATTGGCGTGGTATTCGTATACCAACACTTGGTCTTGCATGAGGAGCATGGTCTCTTTTTCGCTGGCGGGGGGCACCATTATGCGGTTAATGTATTGCGCGAGCGCCGGGGTCTGCTGGGCAATACGCAGCCAGCGTTGTTCGTCCATGGCCATTACCAGTTTTACTGCGCCGCCTTCCAGCATAGGCAGCAATACATTACTGAGGTTTACAGAACCGTTGCCATCTTCAAAAAACAGCTGCGCGTCATCAAGGAACAGGATCGTGTTCTTGGCTTTAATAGCCTCATAGCATAGCTGCTGCACAAGCTGCTCCAGGTCGCCCCTCCCCTTTGCCGAAGCGATAATAGTGGATGGGTCGAGGGCAATAATCTGGTTGTAGTGCAGGCTGCGCGGCAAGGCCGGGTCACCATCCATCAAGCGCTTTGCCAAGATCTCTACTAATGACGTCTTACCAGCGCCCAGACCGCCCACAAGGGCGATGTTGCTGCGGCCGCCTTGCGCTAACAAGTGGGAAATTTGGTCAATGAATGCATCGCGTTCCGCTACACCGGCGTGCAGCAGGGTGCTATATATACTTTGTTGGCTCATGTTCAGGCCAAACCTGGTAAGCAGTGGCGTATAGCCAAACGACCAGTCACGGCCGATGCCGCCGTCGTGGCGTGGCTTCATGCGCAAGTCGATACTGTCGTTGAGGTGTTTGTACCAGGCAACTCCGGCAGTGATGTCGTCGGTGTCGATATGGACTTGCGCCAGGTATCCCTGCACGTCAGGCATCATGCGGATTAATGCAGCTGTCAGCGTAGCGCCCGTAATTACCGGCGCTCCCAGCTCGCGGCGGATACGTTCTGCTTCGTCCCATACCTTTTCTGTGTCGGCAGGGCTGGAGCTGGACATAGGCGCCAGGAAATTACTACCCAGACCCATGCGGTTCAGTATAAATTTGCCGCTGGGCAATGCTGTAAGCAATGAAGCGAGGGCTTGTGGCGTGTGCTCGCGTGGAAGCGAGCCCAGTACTTCGGCATCTACGACATCATCAATCTTGCGGACTTCAGCGGAAGGCGGGATGTGCATGAGGTCTTGTGCCCAGGCGGCCATCATCCATAGCGGGCCAGCCAGGCCCATTACCAGCCATCCGGCAGGCGTAGCCATGACCCATACAAACAGTGGGCCAGCCAGTAGTGCAACCCAGCCGCAGATCCATAGTACGAGGATGGTATCTTTGTGGGCAAAGTGCCGTGCCGCCCGCGCCCGGCGTGCGCGCGTACTGTCGAAGTCAAAAAAATCGGACATTACAGCCGTACTCCAGTAACTGCCAATACAATGCCAGCCAAGGGCAGGAATGGCACGAACGGCCATACCAATAACTGCAACAAACCTACCATTGCTGTAAGCATGGCGACAAATATACCAATAAGAATAAACAGTGTGCGCACTACTGCGCCAAATAGCCGGGAGAATAACCGATTACCGAAGGCCTGTAATTGTGCGTCAAACGACCCGCCAGTGGTACGCCCGGCATCTATCTGACGGAAGGGATCGAATAACGAACCCAATAACAGCGTCACCGAAAATGACTCCATAACCCGGTCTACACGGTGCCCGATCCGGCCCGCAAGCCCGGCCCAGCCCGTGGTATACCACCACGTCAGTGTCGCTAGCAGCATCATGCTTAAAGTATAGTCTACTTGCCCGCTATAGGGAACTTGTCAGCACTAATCCGATCAGCAGCGGGATTACTAAATTATCAGTACCGTGCACGGCTACGTTCTCGATAACTGTCGCCATTACCGGCACCACCAATAGCAGTACCGGGTCGGCAACGGCGTGGCTAAACCCGACGTAGATAATCATAATTACCACCGAACTGAAGAAAAACGCCAGGCTGCCGGCAATGCTTTTGGCGTGCCCGAATATGTTGTAGCCGTTGCCTTCACCCCAGCCCAGGCCGACCACTGCCGCCAGGCCGTCAGCCAGGCTCAGGTGCAGCATTGCCGCTGTAAACACCCACTTATCGGTAACAATCACCGCCAGCAGGCCAATGACCATCGCAAACAACACTTCACCGACGGCATTACGCTTCACGGCATGGATAGACCGGAAAATATTGAGCTTAATAGATACAAGCACCACCGTAAGAAAGGCGACGCTCAGGAGCTGTATCTGGCTCCAGCTTAAAAAGAATGGCCAGAAGGCCACAAATATACCCACTATTATATGTACGAATTTACGGGTTAGTTCGGAGTGTACGCCCTTATAGCGTGAAAGGTATTCGGCTAGTACTAGTACTGCGAAAACTGCGAAAACTGCGAGCAACGCTAACATGCACTTATTGTACTACGTATTAGTCCTGGGAAAGTATTTTGGCAATTGTCCGGTGCATCACCTGGCATTCAGATTCGGAGAGTGCGTCCCAGCCCAGCCGGTTAGGCAGTGAGCGGCGGATCTGGGTAATCATGCGCTTGCCCTTGGCCGTAAGGGTAATATTTTTGGTGCGCCTGTCCTGCGTGCTTTCCTTGCGCTCTGCCAAGCCCTGCGCCACCAGTCTATCTACCAGGCCGGTTACATTAGATGCGTCACAGTGCAACACATGGGCTGCCTGTCCCATGGCCAGCTCGCCGTGTTTGTCGATCGTGTACATCGCAAATAGCTGTGCACGTGTTAGGCCGCGCTCGTCTGCCAGCTCGCCAATGCTGCGTTTGAAGCGTTCTATAAGCTGGAATAAATCCTCGCAAGCGATCTCTGCCGTCTTGTCCATGCCGGTAGTATAGCATAAAAAATAAATACTTGATATACTCAAATATCCATGTATACTAATGGTTGATAAACTCAACTAAATAAGGAGTTCTCATGCTCAATAAAGTTAAAAATAAGGGTTTGGCGCTGGCTGTATTAGCAGCTGCACAGTTTATGGTAGTGCTGGATGCCACTATCGTAAATGTCGCCTTGCCTGCCATCCAGAAGACACTCGGCTTTACCACCGACTCACAATTACAATGGGTAGTAACGGCATATGCGCTGTTATTCGGAGGCTTCCTATTGCTAGGCGGCCGCTTGGCCGACTTGTTTGGCCGCCGCAAAATATTCTTGGCCGGTGTGGCGCTCTTCGCTGTCGCATCGCTGCTGGGCGGTATCGCCCAAACCCCCGGGCAGATAATCGTATTCCGCGGCCTGCAGGGCTTAGGCGGCGCATTACTGGCACCGGCCGCATTGTCGCTAGTACTTACTATATTCAGTGAAGGCGCTGAGCGCAACAAAGCCATGGGGGTATGGAGCATGGTGGCAGCTGGTGGTGGCGCCGTTGGCCTGATGCTGGGTGGCCTGCTGACACAATATGTCGACTGGCGCTGGGTGTTCTTCATTAACATCCCGATCGCAATCGGTGTTATCCTGGCTGCACTGAAATTCGTGCCCACTAGCCAGCCAGTAGAAAAAGAGCGCGTTGACGCCGTAGGCGCAATCGCTATCACCGGCAGCCTCATGAGCCTGGTATATGCACTGGCAAAGGCAGCTGACCTCGGCTGGACCGACGCACAGACACTTGCTGCATTTATTACCAGCGCCGTCCTGATGGCAGTATTCATCATAAATGAACTACGCGTGAAGCAGCCGCTGATAACCCTCAGCATCTTCAAGCGCCGCAACGTAACTGGTGGCAGCATCGTACAGCTGCTGATGCCCGCTGCAATGTTCGGTTTCTTCTTCTACATGTCTATCTACATGCAGCAAATCCTGCATTACTCGCCCACTAAAACCGGCGCTGCAAACATACCGTTCACCCTGACGATTATGGTAGTTGCCGGCGTTCTGGCCCGCAACATGAAACGCATAAACGGCAAGGCTGTGCTGGTGTTGGCGCCGCTGCTGGCTGCTGCCGGGCTATTGTACTTCTCACGCATCCCCGTGCATGCCAGCTATCTTACCGACATCCTGCCTGGCGTCATCATGATGGCCGCCGGTATGGCAATGGTATTTGTAACCGCTACCCTTGTTACCACCAGCGGCGTGTCACACAAAGAATCAGGCCTGGTGTCCGGGCTGCTGAACACCGGCCAGCAAGTCGGCGGCGCTATCGGCCTGGCCGTCCTGACCGTAGTGTCTACTGCAGCCACCAAGCATGAAATAATTGCTCGCGGTGGCGACCCGGCATTCATGCAAGAAGCCGTCGTAACCGGTTTCCGCCACGGATTCCTGGCTGCTGCAGCCTTTGCCGTAGCCGCCAGCATGGTTGCACTATTCGTACTGAAGATGCGCAAGCCTTCCGACGAAGAGCTAGCCGAACAGTCTGAGGTTGAAGCTGAAGCGTTGGCCGCCATCCCTGGCGCATAGCCTTCAGACGATAGCTATAAAAACCGCCCGGAACAAATCCCGGGCGGTTTTTATAGGGCAAGGCAGTTGGTAGCTATGCTGCAGCTACCCCAGCCTCTGACGGTACGAGCGGAACAGTCTCCTGGGCCGCACATATCATACCGAGTTCAGTGTATACTTTACCGGCTTGCGGTATCTCTGGCACCATTAACGCCAAGCACTGGTCGCCCTTGCCTTTTATGCTATATATAGTCGGCGGCGCACTGAGGTTAAGCTGTTCCGCAGTAGACCCTGGTGTGCAGTGCGCTGGCCCTGAAAGACCATTGCGGATCTGGTTCGCCGTTACGCCGCCGATAGCCTGGGCTATTACTTCGGCCTTAAAATTAGAAGGCACGGAACCCCACTCGCCTACAGGCACACACCTGCCCTTGGGATGCGCAACAGGCCCCTGGAAATTTGGGGAGGCTGATGCTGGCGTGCTGACACCAGGGGTTGCCGAACCATTACTGTTGTTTGCTTTTTCGTTGCCGCTACAGCCAGCAGTCATTACGGCCGCACTCAAGCCGACAGCCAATCCCATTTCCCATCGCTTCATTGTATAAACTCCTTATTTTAAAATTAAAAACCTCCGCGTCATGCAGAGGTATCAGTATACCTCAATATTCCACAGAGATATCAGTATCACTGGTCGGGGTGAGAGGACTTGAACCTCCGACCTCGGCGTCCCGAACGCCGCGCGCTACCAACTGCGCCACACCCCGTGATCAAAGCTATTTTAACAGATATGAACAGCAAAATAAAATGGCGAGGCAGCCGTGGCTACATGTCCAGCGTTACTTCGCCTTCTTTAGCCTTCATGCCGCTCATCGGCAAGCTGAACCAGAATGTGGTACCCTTGCCTTCTTCGGACTCAAACCAAATCTTGCCGCCTGAAGATTCGATAATAGCCTTTACCAGATAAAGACCCAGGCCCGTACCGTCGGTTTCGATCTTAGTGACGTTCTCTGCGCGGAAGAATTTCTGGAAAAGTTTGCCCTGCTGGGCTTTCGGAATGCCGTAGCCGTTGTCTGTAACCTGGGACACCAGGTCTTCGCCCTTACGCGATACAAATACGGACACTTCGCCGCCCTTTGGCGTGTACTTGATGGCGTTAGTCAGCAGGTTCATGTATACCTGGCTTACCAGGCGGGGATCGAGGTTAATCTTTGGCAGGCCTTCATGGACACTAATAACCAAGTTCTGCTGGCGCTCCTCGATCTTGGCGTGCAGGTCATTGACAATACCGGATACCAACTCTTTAACGTCCGTAGGCTTGGGGTCTATCATGATGCGCCCGGATTCAATACGGGAGATGTTAAGCAGTGAGCCGACAAGCGCGATCATACGGTCAGTAGAGTCATACACGTTCTGGGCAAATTCCTGCTGCTCGGGGTTTAGCTCGCCAGCATCACCGGATACTAACATTTCACTGAACCAACGGATTGCTGACAGTGGCGTGCGCAGCTGGTGGGAAGCTAAGGATATAAACTCAGTCTTCATACGGTCTACTTCTTTTTCGCGTGTCACGTCACGGGCTACCAGCACGATACCGACAACCTGCTTTTCGTTCATGATAGGTGTGGCGTTGATGCTCAGCGCCATTTTGGAACCGTCTGCAGGGTGGTACATATACACTTCAGTAGTTGGCTGCATGGTTGCTTTGGCGATATTCTCAGGCCGTTTCTCTGGGGTCAGTTCATGTTTGTCGCCTTCATCACGCAAGGCAGTAATTGTCTGGCCCAATGGCTTGCCGAACATACTGTCACGGGGGACGCCAAAAATTTCAGCCGCACGTTGGTTCACCAGCGCTACCACGCCCTTTTCGTCGATAGCAATCAGGCCCTCGCCCATACCGGCCAGAATGGCTTCATCACGGGCACGGGCCGTTTCTGATTCTTTAACGCGTTCAGCAAGCTGGGCAGTCTTTTGGGCCACCTTAGCCTCCAGGCCACGATACAACTCCTGGAGCTTGTCGGCCATGCGGTTAAATGACTGTCCGAGCTGGCCGAATTCATCATGTGCGTTGATATGCACACGCTGCGTAAGGTCGCCGGTTGCAATGTTCTGAGTCGTGGCAGTAAGGGTATGCACATGACGCATAATGATACGGTTTAGCACCAACATTACCGCAATAATGGCAACCAACACGACTCCAACAAATATAAATGGCAATGTGCGGCCTAGCTTGTTAGCATAGGCAAACGCCTTGTCTGCAGGGATTTCGGCGGTAATAATCCACTTATTGCCGCCGAACTTACTGAAGCCTTGCTCGGTGGTATATGATATCAGCGCTTCATTTTTATGGTCGGCACTTGCGGTTGATACTGACCCGCTTAGGCCGCGCATACCAGCCTGTAGCGCCCTATTGTCTGTCGGTTTATTATCTAGAATTTTACTTGTATTGTCATTATTGTCACCCAATTCGAAGCCGCTACTGTTATACAGTTCAAATACCGTGTCCTTTACGACGCCATCACGCATCGGTGACAGTACTACATCCCATTTGATCTGGCCTACGAGGCTTCCTACGATTGTGCCATCATTCAAGCGCACAGGTGACGCGAACAGCATGGTCGGCTTGCCTGTTTCGGCGCTCTTAAATGCGTCACTATTGGCTGGCTCGCCCTTAAGGCTTTTTTCCAGTACCGTTTTATACGGGTCTTTGGCGGCAGGATATGTTGCAGCCGCCTTACTATCCGTGGAAGACGCAGCCACTTGCTTGTTGGCGGTCACGAGCTGTATGATTTCCCATTCATCACTACTGGCAGCCAACGCAGACAACTCTTTATTGGCCGTTTCCCGGTTCTGTGCATTAGCTGGCTGCTGAGCGGCATTTTCTAGGATGTTCTTAGTGGCGATCGTGTTAATACTTTGGGACGTGTAATACAGTACTTGGTCGATGTTTTGCAGGGTGCTTTGCGCTATTTGGAGCTGCTGGGTAGTAGTGGCCTCGCGCACGGCATTGTGCATAAATGTCAGGCCAAAAAACAACAAAGCCACCATCATGGCCGTAGTAATCAACGCAACGGTAATGAAGACTTTCTTAATGAGGCTCATACGTTACTACTATGGTACGTTTTATATCTAACAAGCACAAGCGGAATAGCCTGTTTTAACTTACAAATGAACTTAGGGATATTAGTCTGGCTTTGCCGTACTGGTACGCTTACTTATTTAGTTTATGTCTTTTCAGGAATTACTTACCCTTGTGGGTCAGCTCAATACTTTCATTTCCTGATTGGAGCCTATTACAATATAAATCGTAAGCCGTACGTATTATTTCATCTGTTAAAACAAAATCCACCAGGCATTGCTGGTGGATTACATCGATATCTATGTGGTCGGGGTGAAAGGACTCGAACCTTCGACCTCCTGGTCCCAAACCAGGCGCGCTAGCCAACTGCGCCACACCCCGATACTGACATATATCCTACCAGAAAAAGCAAAATTAAGGAAGGGGTGATATGCAACCACCCCTTATTTTGTTACCGTAATACTCTTTCCCTTTATATACTTGCTGGTCATTAGCAATGCAAGGGGTGACTGCGACCCTAGCGGGTGACGCTAATTGTTTTGCTTTGTTCGGCGCCTGGAGCGTTGACAGTTACACGGCTAGTGGTAGCGTCTTTGACAATACGGTACCCGACACCGTTGGCGTTACAGCCAGTTGGACACGACGGGTCGATTGGCAGCGATGCCACGTACTTACCGCTGGTCGTTACAACAGTCAGGTCGATAAGGCTTCCAGCCGTACACGTAGCACCGGCGGTACCAGTCTTACACATCTCAGCGGCAGTAGTAGTGATGGCAGTTGGGAGTATGCCGTTGTTGTCGAGAGTGTATTGATACACGGCGTTCAGGATAGTCGTAACGTCAGCCTGGCGCTGGGCGTTGCGGCTGTCGCCAAGTTGCTTGCCTGGGTTGATTGCGATAATAACGATACCGGCTAGGATTGCGAT